>Ga0183097_10190_pt1 | contig 191577 bp, 158 predicted proteins | sample BioMet8_FD_128883 | JGI IMG/M metagenome (GOLD analysis project Ga0183097, IMG submission 128883) | Microbial communities from bioreactor (seeded with sewage sludge) at Lawrence Berkeley National Lab, California, USA - Biofuel... | ecosystem: Engineered > Bioreactor > Anaerobic > Unclassified ... | reverse complement strand
CTTTTCCAGCCGCTGTGAAAGAGCAAACGCTCTGGCGGCAGGCCCTATGGGCCGAGGTAGCTCAGTTGGTAGAGCAGGGGACTGAAAATCCCCGTGTCGGCAGTTCAATTCTGTCCCTCGGCACCATTTATATTTCAAGGACTTATGCAGAATATGCATGAGTCCTTTTTCTGTTTATTTCTAGATTTTGTCCCTTCCCTGTCCCTTGTTTGGGGCGCTGGATTGCTCATTAGCAACACTGGTGCCCCTTATGCCCATTCCTTCCTGCCATGCATTCGGGCGGGAGCGTCCGCCCTGGGCTGCTGGTTCCCTGCGTCGCGCGGCTTTGCCGCAGCGTCTAAGGATGCCCTCCTGACTGCAACGGGCCTCGGTTTATCCTATAATGGTTAACGGTGAAAAATGCTGACGGCCGATGCCCCAAGTGCAAACGGTCTGTCCTCCATTGCGGGTAGTCTGTTTCCCTTTGGAGTTTGGCCGTTGAAATCCTTGTATGCCTGGCGTAACCCAACATGCGTCTGCCCGTAACGCGCCTGTCACAGCAATGGGCGAGCGTTTACGCATTGTAAAGCCCACAGGCTGCCTCGCATGGTTTTGGGGAAGGCTGGCCAAAATCCGGGGCTTTTTATCATGTGCTTTCATGCAGGAGGTTCGGATCATGGCCCGTTTTCGTTGGCGCAATGCCGTTCGTTTTATGTTTGCTCTTTGCCTCATGCTGCTTTGCCTTGCTGGCGCTGCCCAGGCAGGGCAGGCAAAATACGTTATTCTGCTCATAGGCGACGGCATGGGCATGGCCCAGCGCAATGCCGCCGAGCTGTATCTGGCCGCGCAGAAGGGCGATACCACGCCCGGCATAGTCAAACTCAACATGAGCCAGCTGCCCGTGCAGGGCGCAACCACCACGTATTCCATTGATTCGCTCATCACCGACTCTGCCGCAGCGGGCACAGCCATGGCCTGTGGCGTCAAGACCACCAACCGGGGCCTTGGCGTGGACGGCAAAAACGTGCCTGTAGTTTCCATTGCCGAGATGGCGCGCGACAGCGGCATGAAGGTGGGCATCGTCACCAGCGTGTCGCTCGACCATGCCACCCCCGGGGCCTTTTACGCCCATCAGCCCAGCCGTAAAAATTATTATGAAATCGGCCTCGAACTGGCCGCAAGCCGTATGGATTACTTTGCTGGCGGCGGCTTTCTTGATCCCACGGGCAAAAAGTCCAAGATGGAAGGCGACAAGCGCAATGTGGTCGACGCCATCCGCTCCAACGGATTTCGCTATGTGAACAGCGCCCAGGATTTTCGCGCGCTCAAGCCCGGCAAGGACCGCGTGGTCTTTGTCAATCCGCGCCTGCAGGATGAAGAATCCATGACCTACGCCATGGATGCGGCGGCGGACGACGTATCGCTGGCCGAGATGACGCGCAAGGGTTTTGAACTGCTGGATAACCCCAAGGGCTTTTTTATGATGATCGAGGGCGGCAAGGTTGACTGGGCCTGCCACGCCAACGACGCCGTGAGCTCCATCACCGACGTGCTGGCCTTTGACGCCGCCGTGGCCGAGGCCATGCACTTTATGGCCAGCCACCCCAATGATACGCTGGTCATCGTGACGGGCGACCACGAAACCGGCGGCATGTCCCTGGGTTTTGCGGGCACCAAGTACGATTCATACCACACCCGGCTGAAAAACCAGAAGATCTCCTATGTTGCCTTTAACGAAAAGTTCAACGCGTTCCGCAAGTCCCATCCGCAGGCAAAGCTGGAAGACGTGTTGCCCCTGGTAAAAGAAAACTTTGGCCTCACGGTGCTTTCTGAAGCGGAAGCCGCCGCCCTGCCCAAGGATGGCGAAGCCGCCGGCATGGTGTTGAAGCCCTACGAGGTGGACGAACTGCGCGCCGCTTTTGAGCGCAGCATGAAGGGTGGCGACGCCAAAAAACAATCGGATCAGGATTACCTGCTGTACGGCGAGTACGAGCCTTTTACCATTACCCTTACCCATCTGCTCAACCAGAAGTCGGGGATTGCCTGGACCACCTATTCGCACACCGGCGTGCCGGTGCTGACCTCCGCTGGCGGCGTTGGAGCGGAGCGTTTTGGCGGTTTTTATGACAACACCGACATCTTTACCCGCATGGCCGAAATCATGGGCGTAAAAAAAGCCGCCGCTGCGGTCAGCCCTGCGGCCCACCCTGTGTACAGCCCTGCGGCTGTGGCTCAGGCTGCCAATTAGGCTGCACTGGCTGAAATGGTCTGCGGGCCGGGCGGCGGGGTTGTGCCTGCTGTCCGGCCCGCTCGCGTACGCGGGCAGAAAGCAAACAGTAACGTCGAGGCGAAAAATTATGCCGCTACAGGGTTCGGATACTGAAAGGGCCGCCGTGTCAGGCAAGTCGGCACCCATGACCATGGCAGATCATACAGGCGCGATCGCCGGGGCGGGGCAATCGCAGCCGCTGCAACCAGGAGCGGGCCAGAACGGCACGGGCTGCTGCCTGCACGGCAACCTGCGCTCAACCCGGCGCGATTCCCTGCTGTGCGTTGTTCTGGCGCTGGCCTGTCTTGCACTCTACCTGCTGCCTACGGGTTTTGAAAACCGCCTGCCAGACAATGCCGTGCGCTGCCGGGCAACCGTGCTGAGTGTGGACAATGAACGCGTGCACCAGTACGGCATTGTGCGCATGGGTACGCAGTACGTGACCATGCGTGCGCTGGACGGCCCCTATGCCGGGCAGACGTGGCAGGCTGGCAACGACCTCGTGGGCAAGATGGAGCTGGATAAAGTATTCGCCCCCGGCGATACGGCCCTGCTGGTGCTTACCTTGCGCGACGGCAAGGTGGCCGACGCCGTGGCCCAGGATCATTACCGGTTGCACACGCAGGCCGTTGCCTTTGGCATATTTGCCCTGCTGCTGCTGGTTTTTGCCGGGGCGACCGGGTTAAAGGCGCTGCTTTCGTTCGTTTTTTCAGCCCTGATGATCTGGAAGGCGCTGATACCTGCATTGCTGCGTGATGTGGATCCTATCCTGCTTGGGCTAGGGATTACCACTGCCATCACGGGGGCCACCATCCTGCTGGTGGGCGGCATGAACCGGCGTGGTCTGGCCGCGTGGCTGGGTTCGCTGCTGGGCATTGCCGCCACCTGTGCGCTGGCGCTGATTTTTGCCGGGCCGTTCCAGTTGCACGGCGCTGTGCGCCCCTATGCGGAAACAGTGCTCTATTCCGGCTATCCGCACCTCAACATGACGCGCATCTTTCTTGCCAGCATTTTTATGGCTTCCTCTGGCGCGTTGATGGATCTGGCCATGGATGTGGCCGCCAGCATGGCCGAGCTGGCCGCGCAAAACCCCGGCATTTCGCGCCGCGCGGCGCTGGCGTCTGGCCTGCGGGTGGGGCGGGCCGTGGTGGGCACCATGACCACAACCCTGCTGCTGGCTTATTCTGGCGGCTACATAGCCACCCTCATGCTGTTCATGGCGCAAGGCATACCGCTTGAAAACGCCCTTAACCTGCCCTTTGTCGCAGCTGAAATCATGAATACCCTGGTAGGCAGCATCGGGCTTGTGACGGTTGCGCCTTTTACCGCGCTTACGGGCACATGGCTGCTGATAAGGCCGCAGACTGCGGTGCTGGCGCGCACCGGCGTTGCGGGTGCGGGTGATGATAACGCGCCGCAGGGGGCGTAGCCGACTGCGCTGGGATTGACTTACATCCGCGTGGCCGAACCACCCTTGCGGCACCAGCGGGAGACCATGTCGGCAAGATCCTGCGGATCGATGGGCTTTGAAATGTGGTCGTTCATACCGGCCTCAAGGCATTTTTCCCTGTCGCCCACCATGCCGTGGGCGGTCAGGGCGATAATGGGCAGCTGACGCCGCAGGGGGGTGGCGCGTAGCCTGCGGGTGGTCTCGTAGCCGTCCATTTCGGGCATCTGTATATCCATGAACACCGCCGCATATTCTGTACGGGCGATCATATCCAGGGCAATACGGCCATTGTCGGCAATATCCACGGCAAGGCCCATGCTTTCAAGCAGTTCCTTGGCCACAAGCTGGTTTATTTCATTATCCTCAGCCAGCAGCACGCGCTGGTTTTCTATGCCGCTGATGGGGAGAAATGGCAGTTTTTCGTGCTGCTGGCGGTCGCCAGGCTGCAGCCTGCTGTGCACAGCATCCTGAATGGTGCGCAGCAGTGTTGTTCTGCAGACGGGCTTGCCAAGCACATGCCTGAGGCCCGCAGCATGGGCCTGCTGGGTAAAACTGTCGAGCTCGTGCACGGTGGTCATGATAACAACGGGTATGCCGTCCGTACCGGCAAGGTGCTGCAGCAGGTTGGCCTGCTGCAGACTGTCTGCTTTGGGTTGTATCCAGTCGATGAGTATTACCTCGTAGGGCTCGTTATTTTTTACTGCGGCCATAGCCATGTCGGCGGCGGTTGCCGCGTCCTCCGCCTCGCCGTACCGCAGGCCCAGACCCTCGAGCATTTGCCCCAGCCGCGCACGGGCAGAAGGTGAGCGGCTGAGCACCAGCGCCCGCACATTGGAAAGCTCGAACGCCTCGGGCAGAATGGCGCAGTCGCTTTGCGGCAGGCCAAACGTAACGGTAAAGAAGAAAGTGCTGCCGCTGCCGGGCGTGCTTTCAACGTAAATAGTGCCGCCCATGATCTCGACAAGTTTTTTGGAGATGGAAAGCCCAAGCCCTGTGCCGCCGAAACGCCTGGTGGTGGACATGTCGGCCTGGGAAAAAGCTTGAAAGAGCTTGCCTCTCTGTTCTTCCGTCATGCCCACGCCGGTATCGCGAACACTGAAAAGCAGAGTAATATTGTCGCCCTTGGCGGCCTGCCGCCGCACCGTGACGACCACTTCACCCTGGTCGGTAAACTTGATGGCATTGCCCACAAGGTTGATGAGTACCTGCCCCAGCCGCAAGGGGTCGCCCCGCAAGGTAAACGGAACCTCCGGCTCCACACTCAGCTGCAATTCAACCTTGTTTTCGGCCAGCTTTACGGTGTCCAGGCTGGTCAGGCCCTGCAGCACCTCGTCCAGCTCAAAATCTACCTCTTCAATATCCATGCGGCCAGCTTCTATTTTTGAAAAGTCCAGGATATCGTTGATGATGTGCAGCAACGACTTGGCGGAATTTTTGATGCTGTTCAGGTAGCCGTGCTGTTTTTTTGTCAGGTCGGTCTGCAGGGCAAGGTACGACATGCCAATGATGGCGTTCATGGGCGTGCGGATTTCGTGACTCATGTTGGCCAGAAATTCGCTTTTGGCCCGGCTGGCTTCTTCCGCTGCAAGCGCCGCCCGCTGCATGACTTTTTGGCTCTCGACCAGATCCGTCACGTCGCGGCAGTCTTCAATAACGCCGAGCAGCTCGCCCTCAGGCGAGAGAAAGGGCGTCGCCACAATGTCGCAGTACCGCTCCTCGCCGTTTTTGCGGCGGTACATGGTTGTTTCCGCCGCTTTCGGCGAGCCGTTGAGTACGCGTGTGATCGCGTTCAAACGACATTTGCTCTCATCGCCGATAACGTCCTGGCATCGCGCGCCAATGAGTTCATCACGTGTAAGGCCGTGCAGCTTAAGAAAAGCGTTGTTGGCCTGCAGTATAACCCGGTCTGTGTCCAGCACCCGCATGGCGCTGCCAGCGGCGTTGAATATCTGCGCCATCTCCGTCTGGGTACGCAGGGCCTGCCGCTCGGCCTTGCGGCGTTCGGTGATGTCGGTGGCCGTAATGACGATGCCTGTGACGTTGCCGTCGTCGTCCTTGAGCGGAACTTTGCAGATGTCGAGATCGCGCAGGTTGCCAGCCATATCGCGGTAGGCCGTCTGCTCCGTAAGGGGCTCGCCGGTATTCATGACCATGGCGTCGGAGAGCGAGGCTTCCCATGCTATTTCAGGCGCGAGAATATCCTCGTTGCGCTTGCCAATGATTGCCTCGGCAGTGCGGCCAACAAACTGCTCAAATTGCCTGTTTACAAGAATAAACAGGCCGTTGGCATCAACAAGCATCACCATGCTGGGCTGGTTGTCCATAACGGCCTTGAGCTGCCGCTCGCGCTGGCGCAGGGCCGTCAGGGCTTTTTGCGTGGCCTGGCTCTGGCGTGAAAGCCTGCGGTTGGCAATGAGTATCACGGTCAGCAGGGTGCCGGCGAGCAGGAGAAAAAAAACGCCGACCTGTTTGATGCGCTCCCAGTCTATGTTGGACTCAATGCGTAGCGTAGACCAGCGCTGGGCCATTTCCATCAGATTTATGTAGGGGATGCTTTCGTAGGCTTTTTCAAAAATCCGGGGCAGCTCCGGCCAGTCGGAGCGAAAGGCAATCTGCGCAGCATACCGCAGGTTGGACAGGCGCGAATGGCGCAGGTCGCCGTAGCTGCCGTTGGTTATGGCGTATCCCACGGAGACGGAAAGTCCCACAACCGCGTCGTACCGGCCAAGACGCAGACCGTTCAGGGCCTCGGCCATGTTTTGCATGGGCACGACCACAGCATCGGGAACCTGCTTTTCCAGCTGTGATATCAGGTCGGGATAGGCCAGAACCGCCACGGTTCTTTGGGCCAGATCGCGGGGCCGACTAACGGAAAACCCGGCATTGGACTTTGTTGCCACATCCAGCGGCAGATAAAACATAAGCCGGGTCAGCGGCTGGCTGCCGTGGAGCGGAGGCAGGTTTTCGCTGAAAGGCACCACGTCCACCGCCTGTGTCGCAAGGGCCGTGCCGATGTCCCGCGCGCTGCCATTGCGCTGCGGCAAAATATCCACGCCAAGTATGGCGCCGACCGCCCGCAAAATGTCCGCGCTGATGCCGTCAAAGCGCCCCTGGCTGTTGATGAAGGCAAGGGGCGCGGTATCCTTGATAGTGCCGACCCGCCACTGCGGATGCGCCTCCAGCCACTGTCGTTCTTGTGGGGCAAGGTGCAGCGGGCGGCGCATCTTGTCGAGCTCACGTAGCGAAGGCACGCGGATCCAGTATTCCTCAAGGGCTACAAGCTCTGCGCGTGAAATCTGCGACAGGCCACTTTCCACCAGTTCCAGCATCGCTGTATCGCCCTTTGGCACAGCAGGGCGCACATCGTCTTCAAAAAGACGCACCGGCTCTGAAGAAAACTTGTCGTGCAGCCCAAGCCGGTCGATGGCGTTGATCACGGCCTGCGGCGGGCCTACCACGCCTTGGGCCAGACCGCCTGCCACCGCCAGAACCATATCCTTGAACGAGGTAAAGGCCAGCAGACGCAGATGGGGAAAGTGCGTGCGCAGATACGTATCGATTTGCGCCCCCTTGAGCACGGCCAGTGTGGCCGTAGGCATATGCTCCAGATCCGTGCTGATGCCGGCGGTGGTGACCAGAACTATGCGCGAGTGGTAGAGCGGTGGGCCAAAGTCGAGCATGTGGGCGCGGTGGGCCGTGCTAAAAAGGCCGCTGTGGATGTTTGCCTGACCGGATCGAATGCTGGCCACGGTATCTGACCATTCACCCATGCGAAATTTGACGGTGCGGCCTGTTTTTTCGCCCCACAGCCGCCATATATCCACCAGCAGGCCAGAGGGCTCGCCAAACATGGAGGCGAATGAATAAGGCTCGTTATCGTGGGAGAGGGTGATGATGACAGGGGGGAGGGGGTCGGTGTTTGCGTCAGGGGCGGCAGGCGTAGCCGTTGCGGAAGCCGCAAAAGCCATCAAGAAGAGAATTCCTGCAATAATACCGCGCATAGAGTTCCTGCAGCCGTTGGAGTTCTGCCAGTCTGACCCGTCAGCCGTGGTTAAAGGCGGTTGTTCTCACCAATCAAGCATGCGCTGGAAAATGTACCTCGCAGTTTAATGCAGTGAAAGTGGAGCAGTGTCAATGGCTTGCCCGGTCACAACGTGCGCTCTGGCCGGGCAAGCCATTAATCATGTCGCTGCATTATCCCTGTGTTTTCATTTCATTAATAAGATTATGCAGTATATTTGATTGCTGAGCGAGCTCAGCAACAGCGCTGGAGGCCTGTTCCATGGCCTGCGCTGTTTCGGACGAAATTGCGGAAACCTGTTCGACAGAGCGGTTGATCTCTTCGCTGGCGGCGGACTGCTGTTCGCTTGCCGTGGCAATAGACTGGACCTGATCGTTTACCTGCTCAACAAGGGTAACAATTTGCTGCAGGGCCTCGCCTGAACGTATGGAAAGATCAGTGGCACTTTCAATGGTAACGGCGGCTTTGTCCACGTTTGCGATGTTCTTGCGTGTGCCGTCCTGAATATCACGTATGGCCTGGCCCACTTCCTGCGTGGCGGCCATGGTTTTTTCGGCAAGTTTGCGCACCTCGTCGGCCACCACGGCAAAGCCGCGTCCGGCGTCGCCCGCGCGGGCGGCTTCAATGGCGGCGTTGAGGGCCAGCAGGTTGGTCTGGTCGGCTATGTCGGCAATGACGTTCATGACCTGACCAATGCCCTCGGCCTGCTTGCCAAGTGCGTTCATGTCTTCCTTGATGGCCAGCGACTGGTCCCTGACCGTTTCAATGCCCTTTACGGCGTCGCCAACTATCTGTGATCCCTCAACGGCCTTTTGCTTGGTCTGCATAGAGGCGTCCGCCGCCTGCTGGGCATTGCGGGCAACCTCAAGCACGGTGGCGTTCATTTCTTCCATGGCCGTGGCGGTTTCGCGTACGCGGCCGGACTGTTCGTCCGCGCCGCGGCTCGATTGCGCTATCTGGCTGGAGAGCTGCTGCGAGGCCGAGGTAACAATTTCCACAACGCCTTCAAGCTGGCTCGCAGCATGCAGCATACCCTCCGCCTTGGCGCGCTCGGCCTGCGCCTTGGCGGCGTGGGCCTCCTTGGTTGCCTCCTGCGCTTCAACCATGGCCTTTTGGGCTTCTTCGCCCTTGGCGTGGGCCTCGGCGATCATGGCCTGCAACTTGGTAACCATGGTGCGCAGCGCGTCAGCCAAAGCACCTATTTCGTCCTGCTGGGTTATCACAAGCTCCTGGCTGAAGTCGCCCGAGGCGACGCATTCGGCAAAGTTTTTGGCCCTGACGAGCGGCCGGGTGAGTGAACCGGCAAAGAACCACAGGCAGGCTATGCCCAGCAGCGTTACCGCCGTGCCCACAAGTATCTGGTTAAAGGCGTCGTCGCTGGCGCGTTCGGCCAGATGCTGTTCCAGGGCGTCGGCATCTGCCAGCACAACATTGCGCGGCAGTTTTACAAGCACCGACCAGAATTTGCCGGAGCGGCCAAGCATGACCGGCGCGTACGCGATAATGGATTTGCCGCCGTCGTCCAGACCGGCAAAGGCCTTGCCCTCGCGCACGTTTGTCATGATCTTGTCAGCATTGGTCAGGGCGTTGGTCAGGGACTTGCCCACCATGGAGGCATCGGCGCTGTTTGCCACAACCAGACCGTCGTAGCTGACAATAAAGACGCTGCCCTTGCCCGCATAAATTTTGGCGTTAACGTCCTCAGCCATTTTTTGCAAAAATGTCAGGCGCAGGTCTGTGCCCGAAACGCCCAGAAACTTGTTGTTTTCCTTAACAGGCACAGAGATGGTGGTCAGCCACTCTGTCTTGCCCTGCACTATGTAGGGAAAGGGGTCGAGCACGCTTTCCTTGCCGGTTTCCTTGGGGCCAAGGTACCAGCCGCCTTTGCGCACGCCATTGGGGTGCTTGGCCTGGCTCTCGTATTCTACCAGCGCCTGCCGGTTGATTTTGCCCGAGGTGTCGCGGTTCCAGTAGGTTATAAACCGGCCAGAGTTGTCGTGGGCCTCTGTGTTGGCGTACTGGGCGTCTTGCCCGTCCAGCGCATTGGGCTCCCATGCGGAATACGAGCCAAGATAGGTGGGGTTGTTTTCAAGGTTGGCGAGCAAAATTTTGGTAAACAGTTCGCGCAGATGATCCTTTTCAATGTTGGATCGCAGTACTTCAAAAATCTTGCCTGTGGTGCGGGCCGTATCAATGTTGTCCTGCAGCGCGCTTTCCACCACAGAAGCCCTGTCCGAAACCAGCGATTCAAGCGCCGAGACGGCGTTTTTTTCCAGCAGGTGTGAAACGCTGTCAGACACGAAGGTCTTGGTGTTGCTGGTAGAATACAGGCCGAATGCTACAAGCGTAACAGCTGTAAAAATGAGGCCAAGTCCTGCAGCCAGTGCAATTTTTTGTTTGATTGATCGCATATGCCCCCCATATGTTCTTTGTTCTTAATTATAGTTCATGATACTCAGCTAAATTGCAATATTGTGAATTGAAATTAAATATTATTGAATGAACGATCAATAAAATTTCCTGTCGATATGCTTATCGGCAAATTTTAATAATAACTTAGCCCAGAGAGATTATTTTTTCATGCTGCCAAAATATGTTGCACAATGCTTAATCGTTGTATTTTTTGAAACAATATTTTATTTAATATTTAAAATTGGAGACGGTAATTTATGAAGTGCAGTTATATAATAATTTGTTATGCATTAATCTACAGTTGTTAGCTATTGCTAAGAGCTATTGCTGGCAAAAAGCAGTTATCTGCATTCACACCATTAATATCAAGCGTGAATCTGTAGTCAATAAAGCCGTAACGGTCAGAAGGGTTGCCTTTGTAAAATTGCGGAAAAAGGGCAGGCGTGGCGTAATTGCAAAAAAAAAGTGCCGGCAGGGCCGGCACTTTTTATAGCGGGTTGCATGGTGCAGCCTGTATTTACGCGGCTTCTCCCTGACTTTTCATCTCGGCTATCAGGCGGTGTAGAATCTGCGCCTGTTCCAGCATGTCTGAAACCGCGCGCGAGGCCTGTTCCATGGCTTGTGCAGTCTCGGCCGAAATGGTGGCCACCTGCTCCACTGACTGGTTGATCTCTTCACTTGCGGCGGACTGCTCCTCGCTGGCCGTGGCAATGGACTGCACCTGGTCGTTCACATGCTCCACAAAGGTGAGTATCTGCTGCAGTGATTCACCCGATTGAACTGCAAGGTTTGTAGCGCTCTCGATGGATACAGCCGACTTGTCCACATTGGCGATGTTTTTGCGGGTTCCTTCCTGAATATCGCTTATGGCCTGGCCCACCTCCTGCGTGGCGGACATGGTCTTTTCGGCCAGCTTGCGCACCTCGTCGGCCACCACGGCAAAGCCGCGCCCGGCATCTCCCGCCCGCGCCGCTTCGATGGCCGCGTTGAGCGCCAGCAGGTTGGTCTGGTCGGCTATGTCGGCAATGACGTTCATGACCTGGCCGATGCCTTCGGCCTGTTTGCCCAGGGCGTTCATGTCTTCCTTGATGCCCAGCGACTGGGTGCGCACGGTTTCTATGCCCTTGACCGCTTCGTTTACTATGTTCACGCCTTCCAGGGCCTGCTTCTTGGTGTTGCTGGAGGCGTCGGCTGCCTGTTGGGCGTTTTTGGAAACCTCAAGCACGGTGGCGTTCATTTCTTCCATGGCTGTGGCTGTTTCGCGCACTCGGCTTGATTGCTCGTCCGCACCGCGGCTCGACTGTTCAATCTGGGCGGAAAGCTGTTCTGAAGCCGTATTGATGATGCCCACTACGCTTTCAAGCTGGCGGGCGGCCTGCAGCATGCCTTCCGCCTTGGCGCGCTCGGCCTGCTTGCGGGCAGCCTCGGCTTCAATGGTTGCCTGCTGGGCTTTTTCCGATTCCGCCTCAGCTTCGCGCCCCTTTTGCTCCGCTTCAGAAATTTTGGTTTTCAGTGTATCCACCATACTCTTCATCGCGCCAAAAACGCCTATAGCTGGCCGGGCAGGGTCAAACCGCGCATTGAGGTCGCCCCCGGCTATGGCCAGTGCCAGCTGCGAGAGCGATGCCGGTTCGTCGCCCAGCTGGCGCAGCATGTTGCGGGCTATCAAAAAGCCCAGGCTCAGGCCTACCAGCAAAGAGGCCAAGATGCCCGCAATGGTGATAAAACGCGATGTTTCGTACATGCGTGTGCTGCTGTCGTTCAGCTCATTGGTACGCATCAGCTTGAAATCGACTATATTTTGTATGTCCCGCGCCATGGCGGCCATGGTGACGCGCGCCTCGGTGGTGGAAAGCTTTTGCGCCTGTTCGTTGAGGGCGGCATCGCTTGTTTTGCCGAGTTCGATGACTTTTTCGTGCACGAGCAACCATGCTTGCACCGATTGCAGCAGCTTGCTGTACAGCGCCTTGCCCTCGTCCGTCTGAAAATAGCTGGGCAGATTTTTTAGCAGGGTTTCAAACTCCTTGCGTTCGGTTGCAAGTACGCCAAGATATCGTTGAATTTCTGCATCTTCGTTGGTCAAAATAATGTTTTTTTCTTCTCGCAGCAGTCTGAGCGCGCGTATATTAAGGGCTCGGGCAGCGTCAAGGCCTTTAACATGCACATTATAAAGAGTATCAATATCGTTAGACAGGTTGCTAAGACTGTTTACTGAATACATCCCTACCGCAACCGTAAAGAGCGACAGGATCAAGGACAGGCCAAAAAGTTTTTGCATGGTCGAGAGCTTGATCATAATATCCTCCACACCGGTTGGTAGGCTGTTGCGGGACGTGTATGCCTTAAAAGAATAATTTTTTACTCAGTCTGGCTGTAAAGCGTTTCGGCTGATTTCTGGTTTATCATAGATCAATTTAAAAGAAATTATTTTCAGTAAATGTTATTGCGCTTTTTGTTTGATTATCTATTTATATATATAAATTATATATTACAAGATGCTAAGTATGCTGGTCAGGCTGCAGACGCTGCTTCGCTCGCGTAACTGGCAGCAATTGCAGACAGTAAAAATTGTGGGCAGCAACCAGTTTTGCTGCCTGCTGCAATCGCCATATGTCTTGACATAAGGCCTGCAAACACGGCACATTACTTGTGCCAGAAGCAGGTTTACAGTGTGCGGGATGCATTTTCGCACCAGCCTGTGGCGGATGCTGATCGTAGGCATCCCTGAATTCGTCAAATTTATGCGCATAAAGCTGTTCTAGGCCAGTGCGCATCGATAAAAAGAACTTCCGGCGGGTTTCTCCGCCGTTGATAATTTCTTTTTACTCGCGAAGGGCATCCCCTTCTTTTATTCCTTGTCATTGCGGCGCGTTATGCGCCTATTTTTCGCAGAACGCGCATGCGCGCATTCGCGGCTCATGTCGTTTTGCGTGTATAACAGAGGTGTTTTATTACGCCTCTCTAAAAAGGTGTTTCCATGGCAGACATCAAGCTTACCCGTCCTGCAGCTGGGCAAAATGTTGTTATTCTCAGTGCACGCGATGCCCGCATGGTTCTTGATTTTCCTACCGACCAAATCAGCATTGAGCGCCCGCAAAATTCGGACAGCCTTTTTTTTCGCTTTGACGACGGCGGGTCCATTGAACTGCAGAATTTTTATACGCAGTACCACAAGGACGATGTGCCCTCGTTTGAAGTTGACGGGCAGCTGATCGCCGGCACGGAATTTTTTGACGTCTTTGGGCCAGATCTCGTCCCTGCGGCTGGCCCTTCGAGTGTTGCGCGTGGCGGCGGTTATCAGGAGTATTCCGAGCTTAATATCGGGCACGGAGTTGGAGCGCTTGGCGGCGTTGATCTCCAATTTGACAGCGCATCGCAGAGCGAGGCGACGTTTCCGTCTTTGGGCCAGCAGCCCAGAGCTGTTGTTGCGGCCGCTGCCGTGGGGCAGAGCGCCCCGTCGACACTTTTCAATATTAGCGGTGAAGCAACTACGGAAGGCAGCAGCGGCGTTGTCTTTAATGTGGCATTGAGCAAACCCCCTGTGGGCAGCGCCACGGCGGTGATCACGGTTGCGGGCAAGGATTATGACGTTGCCATCGGCGCGGACGGCAAGGGCACGCTGACCGTCGCCAACCCCAATGCCGAGGACGTGTACAAGGACGCCAGCGACCTGACGGCCACGGTCAAGAGCGTGACCGGCGGCGGCTATAGTGAAGTAACGATTGGCAATGCAGGCACTGCCACTGCGCACATAGCCGACACCATAGACACGACGACCGTGCATCTGAGTGCGACCGATTCCATAACCGAAGCCGGTGGCCAGGTGACGTACACGGCGACGCTGGACGCTGCTGCGAAGGGAACAGTGACGGTGTCGCTGAGCAATGGTCAGACGATCACCATAGCAGACGGCAAGACCAGCGGCTCAGTACAGTTGACTGTTCCCCCGCAGGACGACGTATATACCGAAAACAAGTCGATCAACGCCAGCATAACGAAAGCCGAGGGCGGCAGCTTTGAAAAGCTTGCGGTGGATGCCACGCCAGCCACCACGAAGATCACCGACACCATAGACACGACGACGGCGCACGTAGCTCTGTCGCAGACCCCCGGCAGCAACGACGTGACGGCCACCATCAGCCTCAGCAACGCGCCGCAGAATGACACGCAAATCACCTATACGGTCAACGGCGTGGAGCACACGGCCATGATCAAGGGCGGGGCGACCTCCACCCAGGCCGACCTCGGCGACCTGTTGGTCAGCAACCCCTCGCTGGTTACCGTCAGCGCCCAGATTACAAATGTCACGGGCGGCAACTTTGAAGATGTCAAGTGGAGCAGCTCCTCAACCGATCTCAGGCTTGATCACCCGGTGTTGGTGGGCAACAGCGGCGTTACGGTGAATGAAAATGACCTGCCTGGCGGCACAAGCCCGGATGTCCCTGCACTGGTGCAGACGGGAACCGTGACGGTTGCCGCGCAGGACGGTGTTTCGAATATCAAGATCGGCGACACCCTTGTGTACAGCAACGGGGCGCTGGTCAGCGGCGCTGTGGCCAGGGTTTCAGGTGGGGAACTTTCCGTAACCGGATTTAATGCGACTACGGGAGAGCTGAGCTACTCGTTTAAGCTTGCGGGCAGCTTAAGCCACGACAAGGCAACCCATGATGCGAGCTTGAGCAACACGGTTTCGGTCACGGTTACAGACCGCGACGGCGATACCGGCACCGGCAACGTCAGCATAACCGTGCTTGACGACGCTCCCAAGGCCGCCGTTACAACCACAAGCACGACAACCAATACTTCAATTGGCAGCGATATCCCCATCAGGTTTGTCTACTCGGAAATGGATGGAAACAACAAAATTGGGCATACCATGCCCAAGGGCGACATCAACAGCGCCAATGACTTTCCTGACTATGTAAAGGATGCCATGCAGGGGGTCACGGTATCTTCCGCCACTGTTACGTACTCCGGCACTTCTGCCATCGGCAGTATTGTCAGCGGCGGCACGCTGTATTCAAAAAATATGAGCGGCGGCAATGCCAATAATATGAGCTACGACGGGCTTGGCGTAGATACGGACAAAAATTCGGGTGTTGATACCCGCACGGATCTTGGCTGGGAATCTATAGGGTACTCCAACGACCGCCTTGGCGAATTAAATTTCGCCAAGACAAGCGGTTATGGCATCTCTGAAGCTGTGGTCTTTGACCTGCCCAGCGGCAAGACGGCCTCTTCATTCTCCATTTCGCTCGGCGCCATGCAGGCTGGGGAAAAGGAAGTCGCCCTGATATCGTTTTACCGCAACGGCGTGCTTGTCAATTCCATCAAGGCCGCTGCAACTGATACCAGCACCGCAGTGCAGAACTTTACCTTCAGCAGTTCTGCAATCGGCGGCGCATACGACAAGGTTGTTGTTTCCGCGCTTGATGACAAGAATACCTCGTCCTCGGACAACAGCGATTTTACTATTCAGGCTGTGACGTTTGGCGGAGCCTCAACCGGAGTTCTCGAAACCGCAACAGGCACCGTGTCTGGCGTGAGCGCCGACGGCATTGTCTCCATCGCCTTTGACAGCGCGCATTCACAGGTCACGCTTGCTGGCGGCGCCATAATGACGCTTGCAGTCTCGAGCGACGGCAAGTCGGTCACTGGTTCTGTGGGCGGCAGCACCTACTTTACTGCCACGCTCAGCGGCGTAGTGAACGGTCAGGCAACCTGGACATTTAACCAGGTGCATGGCTTTGAAGTTCCCAGCGGGTCTTCGTTGCTTAACTTTACGGTCACGGACGGCGACGGCGACGTCACCACGGCCGCCACCACCCCCGCCACCATAACAACGCCGCCGGTTGCAATGGCGGATACGGATACGGTCAATCATGGCGATTCGGTGGTGCACGGCAATGTGCTGACCAACGATTTTGATGCCGACGGCAACCACCTTGCTGTGGTTGGGGTAAGCGCGGGCAGTGATGCCTCAACCTCCACAGCGGCGGGGAGCACCGTTGCCGGGCAGTACGGTTCAATTACCATCAATGCCGACGGCAGCTACAGCTATAACCTCGACAACAGCAATGCCGCCGTCAAGGCCATGGACGGAGCGAGCCTGACGGATACCTTTAACTACAGGATATCCGACGGCCACGGCGGGTACGCTACCACAACGTTGAAGGTGAACATCAACGACGGCAAGTACAGCGTTGACGCAAAAAATGACGACACAGCCATCAGCGGCGGCAGCGGCAGCGACGTGCTGGTGGGCGACGCCGGCGGCACCAGCACCTCTGTTGTGCACGGGGTCTCTCCGGTCAACTACGATGTATGCATCATCCTTGATACGTCAGGAAGTATGGGCGACACGATCAGCGGAACCACTCGGCTTGCCCTGGCCAAGAGCGCTCTGACAAACCTTTTGACAGGGTTCAAGGATCACACCGGTATTGTAAACGTCAACCTTATCGGCTTCAGCGACACGGTATCAATCAATCTTGAGGCGCTCGAAGCGTCCAAGAAATCAGACGGTTCGTACCTTGACGCCATCATCAACACGCTTGCCTCAGCCAACGCCTATGGCGGCACAAACTATGAAGCCGCCTTTAAGGCCGCCGTGGACTGGTTTAGCGGCAAAGCAGGCGACAATAACACCAAGCTTGCCTATTTTCTTTCGGACGGCGTGCCCACAGCGCGTACCGATTCCGGCTCTGTGGATTATGGCTACTGGTCTGGATACGACTATAACCCCTATGCCGGTCAGCAGATGTCGCGGGCTGAATTTACCGAGGCGCTGGCCCAGTACCAGAAGCTTGTCGACGCTCATGTGCAGGTCAACGCCATCGGCATTGGCAGCGGCATTGACGCTGCCGTGCTGAAGTACTTTGACAACACCCCGGTAGCTGGCGGGGTGGTTGCCAGCACGACTACAAACTTTTACGGCAGCCTGTATGAAAACCGGTTTTCATACACAGGCAATGCCGGAGCGGTAAGCATCATCAACAATGCGGCACAGCTCACAGCTGCGCTGAACGCGGGCACGCCCGACGAGCTTCTGGTCAACCTGCAGGCGGTCGGCAAGGATTCCGTGACTGGCGGCGACGGCAACGACATTGTGTTTGGCGACGCCGTTACAGCCAACTGGCTGCTTGACGATACCTCATGGACGTCCGCAGGCAGAAGCGCTCTGCATCCCGGAGACTCGCTGGACATTGTGCGCGAATATGTGCTTGGTACAACCCTGAAGGGCACAACCCTTAAAGGAAGCGCCCTCGAATCGGCCATAAGCGAGGCCATCGCCCACGAGCTCACCGAGCACAGCATGAAGTACGGCCTGAGTGAAACCGCGCGCGGCGGCGACGATACACTGAGCGGCGGTAACGGCGACGACATCCTCTTTGGCCAGGGCGGCGCCGACAAGCTTGATGGCGGGGCCGGTCACGACCTGCTTGCGGGCGGCAGCGGCAACGATATTCTTACCGGCGGCGACGGGGCTGATGTTTTCCTCTTCCATCCCGGCAGCGGATCAGACATCATCACCGACTACAACGCGGCTCAGGGCGATGTGATCGTCAGGCTTGGCGATCCCGCGGCTGGCGACAGCATCAAGAACAGCTCCAACGTAAACATTGATACCCCCGACAGCGTGCACACCGTGGTCGACGTGCAGCAGGGGCATTCCATCATTCTGAGCGACAGCGCCAACCACATGCTGGTGGGCAGCGGCGTGTCGACTGACGGCAATCATTACACCAGCACAGGCGACCTTGGCGGAACCTACGACAACGTGCTTGTGGGCGGGGATGGCAACAATGTGATCTACGGCGGCAGCGGCAACAACTACCTCGCTGGCGGGACCGGTAATGATCACATCATTGGCGGTTCGGGTGACGACTACCTCTTTGGCGGCTCAGGCAACAACAATCTGTACGGCGGGGCGGGCAACGACCACCTGTACGGCGGAGCTGACACCGACCGCCTGTACGGCGAGGAAGGCAACGACTACCTTGACGGCGGCGGCAGCTCCGGCACGGGCGATTTTCTGTACGGCGGGGCGGGCAACGATGTGCTGGTCTTCCACAAGGGCGACACCATTGACGGCGGCACAGGCACTGATGTGCTGCTGGTCAAGGGCGGCAGCCTTGACGAGCTGTTTGGCGCAGACGGCAAGCTTGACAGCAACATCACCAATACCGAGGTTCTTGTCAGCGGCAACGACGCCAGCACCATGGAGAGCCTGACCGATGTGAGCAAGCTGAGCGCCATTGGCCTGACCGTGGGCGCGGACGGCAAGGTAACCACCGCCAACACGGGCAACGCCACCTGGAGCACCGCAGCCACGCAACCCCATGACGGGTATGACGTGATGACCTGCACGATCTCCCATACCGACCACACGACAGAAGAAATGACCGTAGCCGTGCTGAAGGTGATGCATAACAGCTAGCCCCTGACGGTGACCATAAACATAAAGCGCCCGCGTTCTGCTGCAGAACGCGGGCGCTTGTCTTGTCGTAATCTTGTCGAGTTGCGCGCGGCAGGCTGTCGTGCGGGCTGTTACAGCCCCAGGTCGCGCAGCAGATTGGCCACAGCCATGTTGCCCATGGTTTCCGTGGCGCCCGCAGTGGAAGACGAGCAGTGCGAACCCATCACCAGATTGTCCAGCTCGTACCATGCGGGATCTGACGGGGGTTCCTGCTCAAAGACGTCAAGGCCTGCGCCGTAGATGCTGCCTGCTTTAAGGGCGGCCAGCAGGGCGGCCTCGTCAATCAGCCCGCCGCGTGCGGTGTTGATGAGCACGGCGGTTTTTTTCATGGCGGCAAGACGCTGGGCGTTGATGAGGTTGCGGGTTTCATCCGTCAGCACCGTGTGCAGGGTGATAAAATCGGCCTCGGCGCAGATGCGGTCCACATCAGCGCGTTCCACGCCTTCGGCGGCGGTCCAGGCTTCGTCCCACACCACATCGTGGGCGAGAATTTTCATGCCGAACCCCTGGGCGCGTTTGACCACGCAGCGGCCAATGGCCCCAAGGCCGATAATGCCAAGGGTTTTGCCGTACAGGTCGATGCTGGTGATCTTGCCCCAGTCTTTTTGCCTGCAGCGGCGGTCAATAAGCCCGGCCTTGCGCGCCACCATAAGCATGAGGGTCAGCGCGTAGTCGGCCACGGCGTTGCTGTTGGCACCCACCGTGCGCGAAACCGCGATGCCGCGCTGCTTGCAGGCGGCAAGGTCGATGTTGTCAAGCCCCACGCCGTACTTGGCAATGGCCTTGAGGCCGGGGGCGGCTGCCAGCACGGTCTCGTCCATGGGGTCAACACCCAGGATCACGCCAGCGCAGCTGGCCAGTTTTTCTTTCATCTGCTCGGCGGAAAGTATGCCGCCGGTGTCGTTGCGTATCACTTCCAGCCCGGCCTGGGTCAGGCGGTCAAACAGCGCTGGATTGGTTTTGCCAAAAGAGCGGGGTGTTACAAGAATTTTCACAAAAACTCCTTGTGCGAATAGGGCGGTATCTGGCCGGTAACCGGCGCATACAGCCTTACTATTCTATGTGTATTTGTCAACGCGCCCCTGGCCTCAAAACCCCGGCGCGGCAGTTTTACCGCTCTGCAACGCGCAACAGCCGCCGGGCAGGGCCCGACGGCTGTTCCTCTTCGCACGGCAAAGCACGTTATGCCTGCACGTCAAGCTTGTTGCCGATGCCTTCGGCTGCAAGCCCCTGACTGCGCATGTTCTGCTCCATTTCTGCGCCTTTATCAATGGTTCCATTGATCAGCGCGGCAGACATGTTGGCCTGGAAGTTCAGGGCGCTTCTGCTCAAGCTTACGCTCATGCCCATCTTTACGTCGTCCATGGCGCGCTCCTTGGCCGCTTTTGCGGTCCAGATGTCCATACCTATCGGTTGCGACGTAAAAAACTGTAGGGAAAAAGACTTTAATCCAAAAAAAAAGCAACGTCGCCCCTACCGGCCTATGCATTGCCACCAAGTTCCTTGAGTTTGTTCCACACGGTTACAGGTCTAGGTTTGAGGCGGCAATGATGCGCACATCAATGTTGATGACCCGGTCGCCGCCGATGCGGAAGCGTTCTTTTTCCTGCAGGGTGCGCAGCAACCGTTCCTGCGTCGCCAGGCTCATCTCGCTGATTTCGTCAAGAAACAGCGTCCACGGTAAGCCAGTCCAAACATGCCCGGCTTGCCGCCCTTGCGTGCGCCGGTAAAAGCGCCTTCTTCATAGCCAAAAAGCTCGCTTTCCAGCAGATGTTCGGGCAAGGCCGCGCAGTTAAGGGCCACAAAGGGCCTTTTTTGCGTGCGCAGAAGTTGTGGATGCTCTGGGCAAAAAGCTCCTTGCCCCAGCCGGGTTCGCCCTTGATAAGGATGGAGGCCGCGCTGCGTGTCAGGCGCGTCTGGGCTGCCCCCTGCAGCGATGCCGTCAGGCCGAAATCTGCTCGGGGTGGAGTTGTCATTGGTAGGTTCGGGCTTATTGTAAAACATGCGGCGTATGCCAGCAGGCTTCCCCGGCCCGTTGCGCCTGCAGCTTCGGGCGCAATGCATTGCTGCGGCGGGTTTGACGCGGCTTGTTGCAGCCGGTGGGCAGAACGTCTGGTGCATAGGTTTGCGGCAGACATGCGGTTGCTGGCGACGTTTGCCCGTTGCTACAGACGGCAACTCCATGTAGAGTAATAAGAAATCCAGAGCTACCCGCCTGTCGGCCCGAGCCGTCAGAGCAGCACGCGAAAACAGCACACCTTCAGGATCACGCCATGGACACAAAGCAGGATATCACCGCAACCGGCATGCCCCTTATTGACAGCGTGGTTGAGCGGCTCTGCCACGAAACCTCGCTCAGCACGGTATGGCACCGCTCTGGTCAGGGCGCCCCCATGCCGTCTCTGCCGGTGCTCTCTGAAATACTAGAAAGGCTTCGCGCGGCCATTTTCCCGGGCTATTTTGGCCCGGCCTCCGTACGGCGCGAATCCATGCGCTACCATCTGTCCGCCAACTTGGACAGCATCCACCGTCTGCTGGGCGAGCAGATCGTGCGCGGCTTCTGCTTTAGCTGCGAGGGGCTCGGCATACCCTGCACCTCGTGCGAAACCGAGGGGCAGCATGCGGCGTTGGCCTTTATGGACAGCCTGCCCGAGATCCGCCGCCTGCTGGCTGGCGATGCCAAAGCGGCCTACGAGGGCGACCCTGCGGCCACCAGCCCTGGAGAAACCATATTTTGCTACCCTTCGCTCAGGGCCATGTTCCACCACCGCATCGCCCACGAGCTCTACAGACTCAAGGTCCCGGTGATTCCGCGCATCATTTCGGAAATGGCGCACAGCACCACGGGTATCGACATCCACCCCGGCGCTGCCATTGGCGAGGAGTTTTTCATTGACCACGGCACCGGTGTGGTCATTGGCGAAACCTGCATCATCGGGCGCAACTGCCGCCTGTATCAGGGTGTTACGCTGGGGGCGCTTTCCTTCCCCAAAAATGCGGATGGAACCCTCACCAAGGGCAATCCCCGTCACCCCATACTGTGCGACAATGTGACCGTTTACGCCGGGGCCACCATTCTTGGCCGCGTTACGGTGGGCAAGGGCGCGGTGATCGGCGGCAATGTGTGGATTACCCAGGACGTGCAGGAAGGCGCACGCATTACCCAGGAAAAGCCCCGTGACTAACAGTCGCAGACTGGTGCGCCGCGCCGCTGCCCTGTTGCTGTGCCTCTGGGTCTGCGCCGCGCTGCTGCCTCTGGGCGGTTGCGCCCTTAAGGTTAAACCCAGCGGGCAGGTTGTTACCGACGTCAGCGTCGGGCGCTAGCGCACTGTCGCAGGTGTTGTCCGCAACTCCGCCGCATTCTGTCCGCCTTGGGCGCAGGGATCGGCGGAGTTTTTTTGTGCTGGCAGGGCCTGATTGCCGCAGGGTTCTGGCCGCGCCGCGCTCAGGGCTTGCCGTCATATTCGCGGCTGTCGTGCTCCCTGCTGCCAGATTGGGAGGGCCCAAATCAGGGGCAAGACGAGGAGCCGGGGCAATGCTCAGGCGGCAATGCTCAGGCGGCGATCCCCGGCGGGAGCACTCGCGCGCACCTGTTGAGCGCCAGATTTTGGGGCGCGCAGGGTCTGCGGTATGGACATGGCGGCTCTTGCGTGACATGATCCCGCCTTCATAAATTCTGGCCGCTGGGTTCACATGTTTGCATTGGTGGTCTTTCGGCTCAGAGAGTGGAGTTGTCATGGAATTTTTTACCGAAGTCGTGGGCACGAGCATCAAGATATACGCGCTCATGACGCCCCCTGCCGTGCTGAGTGCTTTTATCAGCGGTACCAAGGGCTTTGACAAAAAACAGAAATCGACCGTGGCCGCCAAAACTTCTGCGGCCATCTTTCTTATTGGCGTAACGCTGTTTTTGTTTGGCCCGCATCTTTTTTCGCTGTTTGGTTTCACGCTTGACGCCTTTCGCATCGGGGCGGGCGTGTTGCTTTTTCTGACGGCAGTTTCTCTCATGAACGACGACGGCAAGGACGCGCTCTCCGGCAAGGAGGGCGACATCAGCGTCGTGCCGCTGGCCATACCGCTGGGCATGGGGCCTGCCTCCATCGGCGCGGTCATGGTTATGGGCGCGTCGGCCACAGAGATGCATCAGGTGCTTGTGGGCGTTTTTTCGCTGCTGGCGGCGTCTGTGGGTATGTTTGCCCTGCTGTGCATGGCCGACGGCGTGGTGCGGGCGCTGCACCGCACGGGCATTGCCGTGCTGTCAAAGCTTACAGGCCTTTTGCTGGCGGCCATCGCGGCGCAGGTGATATTTACGGGCATTCGGGCCTTTTTGGGTTAGAAAGGCGCGGCTGCGGGTGATAGAAACGGCGAGACAGGTTACTTCGCCGTTTTTTTTAATTATGTATGAAGGGTTGTTGGCGGTATAGGGCGAGGCTCCAGGCTGCGGCCTGGGTAATGGACCGGGCGATGGCCGCGAGCGGTCGCGTTGCGGGGGCGGGTAGAAAGGGCGTTGCAACAGCATGGGGCTGCGGCCCCGGCGCGTATTGCTCCAAAGCTAGCTTGGGCGCGCAGCGCGGCAACAAGAGGAGGATGTTATGAACGTACTGGAAAAAATGTTTAATCCTGCGGCCAGGGGCAGCACGGTGCGGCGCGAAATGCTGGCCGGTCTTACCAGCTTTATGGCCATGTGCTACCTGATCTTTGTGGTGCCCGGCATGCTGTCTGACGCCGGTATGCCCAAGGATTCCGCCGTGGCGGCCACCATCTGGATTACGGTTATCGCCACGCTCATCATGGGCCTGTGGGCCAAATTCCCCGTGGGCGTTGCTCCGGGGCTCGGCATTACGGCCTTTTTTGCCTACTACGTTTGCGGCCCGGCGGGCTATACATGGCAGACCGGCCTTGGCGCAGTGTTTATCTCGGGCGTGGTCTTTTTGCTGCTCACGGTCACCAAGGTGCGCCAGCTTATCATCAATGCCGTGCCCATGGACCTCAAGTTTGCCATTGTTGTGGGTATTGGCGCGTTTATCGCTTTTATCGGCATGAAGAGCTGCGGCATTGTGGCCGCCAGCCCCGCGACCTTTGTGACCCTGGGCAATCTTGGCGATCCCAAGACGCTGCTTTCCGTGGCGGGCATCTTCCTTATTGGCGCGCTGCTGTCGCTGCGCGTGCCAGGGGCCATGATCATCGGCATTGTGGCCATTGCCCTAGCGGGTATGATGCTTGGCGTGTCGCAGGTGCCGCAGGGCAATATTTTTAACGCTTCGCTCCCTCTGCCCACCGAAACCTTTATGGCCATGGATCTCAAGGGCGCGCTGCACCACGGCCTGATCTCCATCATCTTTACCCTGACCATGGTTGACCTGTTCGACAACATGGGCGTGCTCATCGGGCTGTCGCAGAAGGCCGGTTTTATCCGCGAGGACGGCCACATTGAAAATCTGGACAAGGCCCTGATTTCCGACTCCATCGCCACCATGTCCAGCGCCGTGCTGGGCGCCACCACCGCCACCAGCTACCTTGAAAGCGCCGCTGGCGTGGCCGAGGGCGGGCGTACCGGCCTGACCGCCGTGACCATTGCCGTGCTCTTTTTCCTGACGCTGTTTTTTGCGCCGCTGGTGAGCATGGTTCCCGCTTACGCCACCGCCCCGGTGCTGATCATTGTGGGCGCCATGATGATGCAGGAGGTCGGGCGCATCAAGTTTAAGGACTTTACCGTGGCTTTGCCCGCCTTTTTGACCATCATCAGCATGCCGCTTACCTTCAACATTGCCACGGGCTTTGGCTTTGGCTTTGTGAGCTGGGTGGGCCTCAAGGCGCTTTCTGGCCGCTTTAAGGATATTAACCTGGTCATGCTGCTTATCGCCCTGTGCTTTGTGATCAACTTTGCCCTGCGCCTTCAGTAAGGGCCGTTGCGGCAGTATGCCGTAATTACTGATCAAACCCCCGCGCCGTCGCCGGATGGCCGGGGGCTTGCTTTTTTTTGCGGCAGCAGTAAGGGTGAAGCTCCCTGATCCTTGCGTTTACACCGGCAACAGGGCATAATTTGCGACCGAAAAATAACGCTCACCAGCCGAGACGGCAAATGAGGAATATTCGCACATGGCAATGCTTCTGCAATCACAGCGCCCCGTCAAACCCCTGTGGCGGGAATACGGCGAAGCCCTGTTCGTCGCGCTTATCCTGGCTTTGGTCATCCGCACCTTTGTGGTGCAGGCCTTTAAAATTCCTTCGGAATCTATGGTCAAAACCCTGCTTGTGGGCGATCATTTGCTGGCGAGCAAGTTCTCCTACGGCGTCAAGATTCCCTTTACCCACTCCTATATCTACAAGGGCAGTGATCCGGCAAAGGGAGACATCATCATTTTTGAATACCCCAACGATCCCAGCGTAGACTACATCAAGCGCATTATCGGCACACCCGGCGACATCATTGAGGTGCGCAACAAGCAGCTCTACCGCAACGGCGAGCCGGTGAAGGAATCGTTTATCCGTTTTACCGAGCCGGACCGCATCCAGCCCGTGCGCGATAATTTTGGCCCGGTTACCGTGCCTGCCGACAAGTATTTTGTCATGGGCGACAACCGCGACAATTCCATGGATTCGCGCTTTTGGGGCTTTGTGGACCGCAGCGCCATACGCGCCAAGGCCTGGCGCATCTACTGGTCGTGGGGCGGGTTTGGCGACATCCGCTGGGACCGCATCGGCAAGGCCGTGCAATAACCCCAGGCCCGTCACATTCAGGCTGCATGCGTCGGCTCAGCCGTTGCGTTTTGCCGCCAAGGCTTTTGCGGCGCGGATGTAGTCACAACTCCGCGCCGTTTTTTATGGTGCAATGGTAAAGGAGCACGCATGGTTGTCCGTTTGAACAGCGGCGGGGTGGAAGGCGTCGACGCCTACCCTGTGGAACTGGAAGTGGACTTCGTGCGCCAGGGCCTGCCCGGCTTTACCATGGTCGGTCTGGCCGAGGCCGCCGTGCGTGAAGCCAAGGACCGGGTTTTTGCCGCCCTGCGGGCATGCGGCTTCAAGCTGCCGCCAGCGCGCATTACGGTTAATCTTGCCCCCGCGTGGCGGCGCAAAAGCGGCGCAAGCTACGATCTGCCGCTGGCCGTGGGGCTGCTGGCCGCTGCGGGCATTATCCCCGCCGAGCCTTTGCAGGGCATGTATCTGGCTGGCGAGCTGTCGCTCAACGGAGCGCTGCGCCCGGTAAGCGGCGTGTTGCCCCTGGCCCTGCTGGCGCGCCAGCAGGGGGCGGCGGGGCTGGTTGTGCCCCCCGGCAACGGGGCCGAGGCCGCAGTGGTGCGCGGGCTCAAGGTTTTTGCGCCAGCGGGGCTTGGCAGCTGCGCCGCTTTTTTGGCCGGGACCGAGCCGCTGGAACCTCTGTGCGAACCAGTGGGTGACGCGCTGGAGGCCCCCGCCTACAAGCAGGATTACGCCGAGGTCAAAGGGCAGGAGGCTGCCAAGCGGGCGCTGGAAATCGCCGCCGCCGGGGGCCATAACGTGCTGCTCATCGGCCCGCCAGGCAGCGGTAAAACCATGCTGGCCCAACGCCTGCCCACCATCCTGCCGCCGCTGGATTTTGAGGAATCGCTCGAAGTCACAAAAATTTACAGCGTCTCCGGTAAGCTGCCGCCCGATGCGGGCCTTATGCGCATACGGCCCTTTCGCGCTCCGCACCACACCATCTCTGACGTGGCGCTGGTGGGCGGCGGCGGGTATCCCCGCCCCGGCGAGGTCAGTCTTGCCCATCGCGGCGTGCTGTTTCTGGACGAACTGCCGGAATTTCGCAAGACCGCTCTGGAGGCCTTGCGCCAACCCCTTGAGGGAGGCGTGGCCGCCATTGCGCGAGCCGCCCACAGCGTGAGTTTTCCGGCCGCCTGCATGCTGGTGGCTGCCATGAATCCGTGCCCCTGCGGCTATTTTGGCGACCCCACGCACGAATGCACCTGCCGCCCGGAGCAGCGCACGCGCTACCAGTCGAGGCTCTCAGGCCCCATGCTTGACCGCATTGACGTGCATGTGGAAGTGCCCGCAGTGGCGTATGCCGACTTTCGCGGTACAGGCAGCGGCGCTTCGTCTGCCCAGATGCGCGAGCGCGTGCTCAAGGCCAGGGCAACACAGCGGGCGCGCTACGGCAGCGATGGGCCGCGCTGCAATGCCGAGCTATCGGGCGCGCTGCTTGAGAAACACTGCGCACTGAATGCCGAGGGCCATGCCTTGATGGAGGCTGCGGTCAACCGCCTTTCCCTTTCCGCACGTGCCTGCGCCAGGGTGCTGCGCATGGCCCGCACCATCGCCGATCTGGACGATGCCGCTGCCATTGGCACGCCACATCTGGCCGAAGCCGTGTCGCTGCGCGTGCTGGACAGGAGCTAACCCGATAGGTGTAGGTTTTTGGGCCAAGGGGTTTTTGCGCTATGGGCTTTTCAAGCCAGTTGCGTGAAGCCCGGCGAACGCTCTGTCGGGATGCTCTCTGGGGCCGACTTCAGCTGGCGGACGCATTCTCCTCCTCCGGCCTTCTCCATCCCCTGGCATTCCCCTTATTGCAAACCGTGACCTGGCCTGCTGCCAGCAACAAGGGCCGGGGTACTCCTTCCTCCGCCTTTTACCGTAACGTTGTTTTGCTGGATGTCTGGGCCGCAGATATTCGCGAGCTATCCGGCATCGGCCCGCTGCGTGGGGCCTCCATACGTAAAAAGCGCCCGTGGGCTCAGGCTCACGGGCGCTTTTTGTGCAAATTTGGCGGGGGTCAGCTCGCGTTGTTGGCAACGCGCCGGGCCGCCTGTCCGTCGTCGGCGTGCCGCTGGCGGGAGGCTTTTTCCACATTTTTCTTTTTGGCCTTGGCGGCCTTGGTCTGCTTGGCGCGGTGCACTGTCTGCACGCTGTCGCCACGGTCATTGCCAGCAAACTGGTGGTAGGCCTCGCGGGCATTTTTACGGATGTCGGGGTGGTATTTTTCGCGGGGCAGGTTGTCCAGCGCAGCCACCACGGTGGGAGCGCTGTTGTCGCACACCTCAAAACCCGCATCCAGCAGGCGGAAGGCCTCAATGCTGCGTATCTGCGAGTCGGGCGCGCCCATGATGACCGCCAGCAGCCGCTTGTCGCCCCTGAGTGCCGTGAAAACCATGTTGTAGCCCGAGGCGTTGATCCAGCCGGTTTTCAGTCCGTCTGCGCCTGGGTACTGCCCCAGCAGGGGGTTTTTGTTCCAGGTGACGCGGCCACGGTAATTCAGCACGTGCGTGTTATGAAAGCGCAGCATGTCGGGATAGGCGTGCAGGTAGGCGCGGGCAAGCGTAAGCATGTCGCGGGCGGTGGTGTACTGCCCCTTGGCGGGGAGACCGTGCGGATTCACAAAGTAGCTGTCGCGCATGCCAAGGTCGCGGGCCTTGGCGTTCATCATGTTGATGAAGGCGGGCACTGAGCCGCCCACGTATTCGGCCATGGCGGTGCTGGCGTCGTTGCCGGACGAAACGGCCATGCCCGTAAGCAGCTGCTCAAGGGTGACCTGTTCGTTTTCGTTCAGCCCCATGCGCGAGCCGCCAGTGCGGGCCGCATTGCGGCTGATGATGGTGGTAGTGTCCATGCTGGCGATGCCGGAGTTGATCTGGTCCATGGCAAGAAACATGGACATGATCTTGGTCAGCGAGGCCGGGGGGATATGCTGATCGGCATTCTGCTCAAAAAGCACCGCATCGCGGTCGAGATCGTACAAAATGGCGGAGCATACGCCAAGCGCGCTCTGGGGCGGTACTGCCGGAGCCGAAAAAACATGGCCTGGTTGCGCCAGCAGGGCGGCGCAGACGAAGGCTGCTGTAGCGAAGAGCGTGCGGAGCGACGGGCAAAAACGACGGGTGCTGATCATGCACAGTCCTTATGCGTTGGCTGAACGTCAAGCCTCAAGTGCGCTGCGCTACGCGGCTGCAACGGGCTGGCCGTAGGGTCGCGGGCGTATGGTTGAGGGAGGCCGCAGGGAAAAGTTTAGAAATTTCCTAAATTAGGAACGGCGCAATGCTTGTGTACTAAAGATAGGCGGTTATGGCAAGCGGGCAAATGTGCGTGTCCACGCGTGGTCTTTGCCCGCATTGGCAACAACGAGTTGCAGCAACCGTTATTGCACATTGTTTGCGGAGGTGTTTTGCGGCAGAGATGCCATTGGGCAAGATCAGCAATTGCAGCACAATTGTTATATAAGATTCTGCCAGATTGCTTCCGTGCGCTTTATTGTTTCTGAATCAAATAGTGGAATGCTATTGCCGCCAGCATAGCATATCATGCTCTTGCCTGTGTGGGTAAAAGAATAGCGGTCGGCTCAGGCGGCCGCATAAAACAGCAGCATCAAATAATCATGGGTGATTAAGCAGTGTGTACAAAACAACCTGTTGATGCGCTTAAACAAAACCGGGTAAAAAGTAGCGCAACGCATGGCAAGGAGGATATTGTGCTGGATATTCCACGAATTTTTACCATTACTGAAAGTGAACACCGCATCCATAATCCATTCACGGAAGAAAAACTCTCCGTTCTTGGCAAGGCGCTGCGTCTTACAGCTGGAACAGGCGTGCTTGATCTGGGCAGTGGATCGGGCGAGATGCTGTGCACCTGGGCGCGCGATTACGGCATTTGGGGTGTTGGCGTAGACATGAGCCCCCTGTTTTGCCAGCAGGCGAAAAATCGCGCTGAAGAGCTCGGCGTTGCCGCGAACGTCCGGTTTGTCCATGCCGACGCATCGGGTTACATTGCAGATGAAAAGGTCGGGCTGGCGGCCTGCGTGGGCGCTACCTGGATAGGCGGGGGCGTAGCGGGCACGGTTGAACTGTTGGCAAAGAGCCTCGATGCGGGGGGGATGATCCTCATCGGCGAGCCCTACTGGTTGCGAACGCCGCCTGCGCAGGATATTGCCCGCGGCTGCGGGGTCGGCGACGTTGGCGACTTTCTGACTCTGCCCGAACTTGTCGGCTCATTTGGCAACCTGGGCTATGATGTGGTGGAAATGGTGCTGGCAAACCAGGACGGCTGGGACAGGTACGAAGCCGCCAAGTGGCTGACCATGCGGAGGTGGCTTGCGGCCAATCCCCACGACGACTTTGCGGCGGAGATCCGCCAACAGCTCGCAACAGAGCCCACGCGCTACGTAACGTATACGCGTGAATATCTCGGTTGGGGTGTATTTGCGCTGATGGCGCGCTGACAATTACAAAAGCAGAAAAAGCCGGTGCGTCTGGAAACCCCAGATGCACCGGCTTTGAAAGCACTGCCGAAGTTGCGTATCAGGCGTCCGCATCCATGCGAAAGTCTACGCGAATTTTAAACAGCCTGGTGGCGGGCAGGTTGAGAATGGCAATGCCAGTGGCCGCCGCGATGGCGTCCAGCGTGGCCTGCGATTCTTCCCGCGAGGGGCTGATGAGCGTGAACCATATGTTATAGACATGCTCGCGCAGATAGTTGTGGGTGACGCCGGGGCAGGCGTTAACGCGCGCCACAAAGTCGTCCATTTTATCGTCCGGCACTTTTGCCGCGCAAAGGGTAGAAACAAAACCCAGTTTTGCCGACTGAAAGTTGGCGCCAAGACGGCGGATGATCTTGCGGGCCTTGAGACCGCGCACGCGTTCAAGCGCTTCTTCTTCCGCAATGCCAAGCACCTTGCCCAGGTCGGCGTAGGGGCGCGGCGTAAGCGGAAAGCCAGTCTGGATAATATCCAGCAGTTGCCGGTCAACGCTGTCCATCAGCGCTTCGGTGCTGGCCGGGTTGTCCTTGCGGGTCTGTGTCTGCTGCGTCATGGGGTCCTCGTACTGCTCAGGGGTTTTCCTTGCGGCGCATTTTGGCGGGAATATAGGTGCACAGCGGCTCCTCGCCCATATGGTCGCCGTCCATGCTGTGGGCGCGAGCGCGGCAGCCGCCGCAGACCTTGTGGTATTCGCACACGCCGCACTTGCCCGTGTAGCAGGACTGGTCGCGGAACTGCAAAAAGTATTTGCTCTCGCGCCATATCTGCGGAAAGGGCGTTTCGCGCACATTGCCGCAATTCAGCTCCAGATAGCCGCAGGGCTGCACCTGTCCCACATGGCTGATAAAGCAAAAGCCCGTGCCGCCAAGGCAGCCGCGCGTGAGCGCGTCCATGCCAAAGGTTTCGGGCGTAACGCTGATGCCTTCTTCCTTGGCGCGCTGGCGCATGATGCGGTAGTAGTGCGGCGCGCAGGTGGCCTTGAGGTGCATGCTCGTGCTCTTGCGAAAATCGTACAGCCAGTGCAGCACGTCCTCGTATTCCTGCGCGGTGATGACCTGGTCGGCCAGCCCTGAGGCCCGGCCCATGGGCACCAGCAAAAAGATGTGCCACGCGGCAGCGCCGATGCGCTCGCACAGCTCGAATATCTTTTTAAAGCTGCTCAGGTTGTTGCGGGTGACCGTGGTGTTGATCTGAAAAGGCATGCCCACGGATTTGAGGTATTCAATGCCCTGCAGCGAAGCTTCAAACGCGCCGGGTACGCCCCGGAAACTGTCGTGACTTGCCGCGTCGGGTCCGTCAATGGAGATGGAGCAGCGGTTGACGCCCGAGTCCTTGATCATCTGGGCTTTTTCGGGGGTAATCAGCGTGCCGTTGGGCGAAAAGGCGCAGGGCAGCCCCTTGCTGTGGGCGTAGGCCACCAGCTCGTACACGTCGGCCCGCATCATGGGGTCGCCGCCGGTAAAGATGATGATGGGCTTGCCCACCTGCGGAAAGGTATCGATGAGGGCCTTGGCCTCCGCTGTGGAGAGCTCGCCGGGGTAGGGCTCGGGGTGCGCCTCGGCTCGGCAGTGTTTGCAGGCCAGATTGCACGAGCGGGTTACCTCCCAGGCGATAAGGCGGCAGGCTGGGCTGCCGTCTTCGAGCGTGCGCAGGGGGGCGGATACTCCGTCCGGGTGGCCGGAGGCGGGGTTGCCCGCAGCGCCAGCAGCATGCCCGCCCGGATGTCCTCCGCCAGGGTGCCCGCCGCCGGGTTGCCCGCCGGGGTGGCCCATATTGTGGGGGTGGTTGTTCATTATCGTGCCAGTCCTTCACGCAGGATGGTTTCTGTAAAGTAGGTGATGATCATGTCGGCCCCGGCGCGTTTCAGCCCCGTGAGCGATTCCATCATGACCGCGCGCTCGTCGATCCAGCCGTTGAGGCCAGCGGCGCGGATCATGGAATACTCTCCGCTTACCTGATAGGCGCACAGGGGCACGCTGGTATTGTCGCGCACGGTGCGGATGATGTCGCTGTAAGGCCCTGCGGGCTTGACGATGAGCGCGTCCGCGCCTTCCTCAAGGTCGGCAAAGGCCTCAAGCAGCGCCTCCCGGGCATTGGCCGGGTCCATCTGGTAGGATTTGCGGTCGCCGCAGGCCGGGGCGCTTTCCGCCGCTTCGCGGAAGGGGCCGTAATAGGCCGAGGCGTATTTGACGGCGTAGGACATGATGGGCGTTGTCGCAAGGCCGCCCTCGTCCAGAGCTTCGCGTATGGCGGCCACGCGGCCATCCATCATGTCCGAGGGGGCCACCATGTCCGCGCCGGCGGCCGCATGGCTTACCGCCGTTTGGGCCAGCAGGGGCAAGGTTGCATCGTTGAGCACCTCGCCGTCGGGCATGAGCACGCCGCAGTGGCCGTGGCTCATATATTCGCACAGGCACACGTCGGTGATGACGTAGAGCTTGGGCCAGCGGTGCTTGATCAGGCGCACGGCCTGCTGCACGATGCCGTCTTCGGCGTATGCGCCGGAGGCTTTTTCGTCTTTGGTTTCGGGTATGCCAAACAGGATGAGGGATTTAAGGCCGGTATCAACGGCCTTTTCCACCTGTTTTTCCAGCTCGGCGAGGCTGAGCTGATACTGTCCGGGCATGGAGCCTATTTCTTTACGAAAGCCCTTGTCGGCGGTTTCGACCACAAAGTAGGGCATGATGCAGTCTTCAACAAGAAGGGGCGCGGTTTCGCGCACGAGGGTGCGGAGTTCGGGCGTTGCGCGGAGGCGGCGGCCCCGGTGGAATGTGGTCATGGCTTTGTCCTTTGTTCTGCGCTTTGCAGGTCGGTGCGTGGCCAGCCTGTGCAGCATTGCTGCAGATGATTGCAAGGTGTTATGTACAGCGGGCCCGCAGCAGTACATGCGCGTGGCTCTGCCTGTTTGTCTGGTTTGAATTATGCCCTGCTTTCCGCACAAAAAACAAGCGGCGCGCCAGTGCGGACGTAGCTGGCTACGACCGGGGGGCGCGCCGCCATGCGTGCACATTCAGCGGAAAAAGGGCCGCGCTTGCGCGCTACTTAATGCCGATTTCCTCATCCGTCAGATAGCAGGCCGGGTCCTGGGCCCACTCGTCGCCGTAATAGGCTTCGGCGCGGGCGCGGAAGTTGCCGCCGCAGATGTTCAGGAACCGGCACTTGGCGCAGCGCCCCTGAACGTGGGTCTTTTTATCCTTGAGCATGTGCAGGAGTTTGATCTTCGGGTCGTCCCATATCTGCGAGAAGGGACGCTCAAGCACGTTGCCAAAAACGTGGTGACGCCAGAACTGGTCAGCGTGCACCTTGCCGTCCCACGAAATACAGCCGATGCCGCGCCCGGAGCTGTTGCCCTCGTTGTACTGCAAAAGCTCAAAGACTTCTTCAGCCCGCTTGGGATCTTCGCGCTTCATGCGCATCCACACGTAGGGGCCGTCGGCGTGGTTGTCGACGGTAAGGATTTCCTTGGGCTTGCCCGCGTCAAAAAGGGCGCGGGTTTCGTCCATGATCAGGTCGAGCACCTGACGGGTTTCGGCGTGGTCAAGGTCTTCCTTGATCAGCTCGGAGCCGCGGCCCGAGTACACCAGGTGGTAGAAACAGGCGCGCGGCACTTCGAGGTCTTTGAGCAGGCGGAATATGCCGGGGATTTCGGCCACGTTGCGTTTGTTGATGGTAAAGCGCAGCCCCACCTTGAGGCCTTCGGCCTGACAGTTGGCAATGCCCTCCAGAGCTTTTTTGAAAGCACCGGACACGCCGCGAAACTTGTCGTGTACTGCTTCCATGCCGTCCAGCGAAATGCCAACGTAGGAAAGTCCCACTTCCTTGAGTTCGCGGGCCTTTTGCTTGGTGATCAGCGTGCCGTTGGTGGAGATAACCGCGCGCATGCCCTTGGCCGTGGCGTGGCTGGCCAGCTCTACCAGGTCTTTGCGCACCAGCGGCTCGCCGCCGGAAAACAGCATGACCGGCGCACCGTAGGCGGCCAGATCGTTGATCATGGTCTTGGCCTGTTCGGTGCTGATGTCGTCCGTGCCGTCGACTTCGATGGCATGGGCGTAGCAGTGTACGCATTTGAGATTGCAGCGCTGGGTCATGTTCCAGACTACAACGGGCTTTTTGTCTTTAGAAAACTGCAACAGGTGTGAGGGCAATTTGCCCGACTCACGTCCGTAACGCAGTGCGTCGGAAGGTTCAACCTGTCCGCAATACAGTTTGGAAATGCCTATCATGGCCTGATCCTTATTGTTCGATGCGTTGTTTCAGCACGGCAAAGGCCTCATCGATTCCTTCGGCCTTGGTGCCGCCCGCCTGTGCCATGTCGGGTCTGCCGCCGCCTGAGCCGCCGCAAGGGGCGGCAACGTCCTTGATAAGGGCAGGGGCAGTGAATCTGCCGTGCAGGTCTTTGGAAACATACAGCAAAAGCCCAACCTTGCCGTCCTCGGCCGTTGCAAGGCAGGCAACGGCATTTTCAGAAAGGCGCGAACGCACGTCGTCCATAATTTCGCGCAGGGCTTTAACGGGAACATTTTCCAGCTTGGCGGCCAGCATGCGCACGCCGTTTACCTGCTGCGCGCTGGCGGCAAGGTCGGCCCCGGTAACGGGTGCTGCGGCGGCTTTTTCGGAAGCTTTGCGCAATTTTTTGATGTCGCCCTGCAGGGCGGCAACGCGCTCGGCCAGCTGACCGGGGCGCGCCTTGAGCTGACCGGCAAGCGCCGCCAGCTCTGCCCGCTGTTCCACGGCCAGGGCGTATGCGTTCCAGCCGGTCACGGCTTCAATGCGCCGGGTTCCGGCGGCCACGCCGCTTTCAGACACGATCATGAAGGCCCCGGCCTCGCCGGTGCGTTCAAGGTGCGTGCCGCCGCACAGTTCCACAGATTCAGGTTCGCTTTTTTCCGCGCCGGAAACTGTGAGCACGCGCACAATATCGCCATATTTTTCGCCAAACAGGGCCATGGCGCCGGTGCCCATGGCTTCGGCCACGGGCATTTCCTTGGCGGTCACGGGCAGGTCGGCCATGATGGCGCGGTTGACGTCGCGCTCAACAGCCGCCAGCTCTTCAGGCGTAAGGGCCGCTATGTGCGAAAAGTCAAACCGCAGGCGGTGCGGGTCGACCAGCGAACCCGCCTGCTTGACGTGCGTGCCCAGCGCGCGGCGCAGGGCCGCGTGCAGCAGGTGCGTGCAGGTGTGGTTGCGGGCGGTGGACTTGCGCTGGTCCGCATCTACCTTGAGGGTGGCCTCGCCGCCCTTGTGCAGCTCGCCCTTGGTTACTTCAATTTCGTGCACAAGCAGTGTGGGTGCGGGCTTGTGGGTGGTGATCACCCGTGCCTCGCCCGTAAGGCTTGCCAGCGTGCCCATGTCGCCAGCCTGGCCGCCGCCCTCGCCGTAAAAAGGCGTGGCAGCGGTGATGGCGTAGCCGGTCTCGCCCTCGCCGAGGTCGTTGACCTCTTCGCCCGCGCCGTTGAGCAGCAGGGTCAGGGGGCTTTTTTCCGTCAGGCGCTCATAGCCCACAAAGGTGCTTTTAACACCCGCATCCAGCAGGGGCTTGAAAACGTTGACGCCGTCGGCCTGACCCAGCAGACCGCCCTTTTTTTGGTGATCGCGGGCGCGCTTGCGCTGCTCGGCCATGTGTTTTTCAAAACCGGCGGCGTCGGCGGTAAAGCCGCGTTTTTCGGCCACGTCGGTAACGATGTCGAGGGGAAAGCCGTAGGTGTCGTACAGCTTGAAGCAGAATTCGCCGGGGATCTGCGTCTTGCCGGCGGCCTTGAGGGCGGCCAGCTCTTCGTCCAGCAGCTCCAGGCCCTTTTGCAGGGTAAGGGAGAACCGCTGTTCTTCCTCATGCACCGCGCGGGCGATAAAGTCGGCGTGCTCGACAAGCTCGGGGTAGGCGTCGCCCATGACTTCCGTAACCTTGCGGGCCACCTTGTACATGAAGGGCTCGTTGACGCCTATGAGCGTGGCAAAGCGCAGGGCGCGGCGGATAAGGCGGCGCAGCACGTAGCCTCGGCCCTCGTTGGAGGGCAGCACCCCGCCAGCCACCAGAAAGGCCGCCGAACGGCTGTGATCGGCAATAACGCGCAGGGCCGTATCCACGTCGTTGGTGTCGGGCGCGCTGAAGCTGTAGCTGACGCCCGCCAGAGAGGCCGCGTACTGAATGATTTCCTGAAACAGGTCGCAGTCGAAGTTTGAACGTTTGCCCTGGGCGACGGCGGCCATGCGCTCAAGCCCCATGCCCGTATCAATATTGGGGTTGGCCAGCGCCACGCGCGTGCCGTCGGCGGACTGGTCAAACTGGGTGAACACGAGGTTCCAGATTTCAAGGAAACGGTCGCAGTCGCAGTTGCCGATGCCGCAGTCGGGTCCGCAGGACATGTCCTCGCCCTGGTCAACGTAAATTTCGGAACAGGGGCCGCATGGGCCGGTATCGCCCATGGTCCAGAAGTTGTCCTTTTCGCCCATGCGCACGATGCGCTCGGTGGGCAGACCGGCAACCTCGGCCCAGATGTCGGCGGCCTCGTCGTCCTCGCGAAACACCGTAACCCAGAGCTTTTCCTTGGGCAGTTCAAGCTCTTTGGTCACAAATTCCCAGGCCCAGGTGATGGCCTCGCGCTTGAAATAGTCGCCAAACGAAAAGTTGCCCAGCATTTCAAAAAACGTGTGGTGGCGCGCGGTGCGGCCCACGTTTTCGAGGTCGTTGTGCTTGCCCGAAACTCGCAGGCATTTCTGACAGGTGGTGGCACGGCTGTAGGCGCGTTTTTCTTCACCCAAAAACAGTTTTTTAAATTGCACCATGCCCGCGTTGGTAAACAGCAGGGTGGGGTCGTTGGGTGGGATGATGGGGCCTGATTCGACGATGGCATGCTGATGGCGATGGAAAAATTCGAGATAGCGGCGACGTATTTCTTTGGCAGTGAGCATTTACTGGCTCCGTAATGGGGTCTGCGCGGGCAAAGACCGCGCACCATCAGGGCGCGCGGTCACATGCAAAACTTGGCCTTATTCGTAATTGGGTGCGGGGGCTTCGCCCTCGTCTGCGTCTTCAACGGTGGGCGTAAATTCCTTGGGGTGCAGGCCCAGAAATTCCACAACCTTGGCTTCGATCTGGTTGCGCAGATCAAGGTTTTCGTCCAGCAGGGCGCGTACTTTTTCGCGTCCCTGGCCGAGCTTTTCCGCGCCAAAGGCAAACCACGAGCCACTCTGGTCGATGATTTTGGCTTCAATGCCAAGGTCGAGCAGCTCGCCGGAGCGCGAGATGCCCTGACCATACAGAATATCAAAGATGGCGCTGCGGAAGGGCGGTGCGACCTTGTTTTTGACTACCTTTACCCGGGTGCGCGAGCCAAAGGATTCTTCCTTGTCCTTGAGGGTCTGGATGCGCCGGATGTCCAGGCGCACGGAAGAATAAAACTTGAGCGCGTTGCCGCCGGTGGTGGTCTCGGGGCTGCCGTAGCCCGTCACGCCTATCTTCATGCGGATCTGGTTGATGAAGATGACCGACGTGCGCGATTTGTGGATCGTGCCCGTGAGGCGGCGCATGGCGTGCGACATGAGGCGTGCGTGACCGCCCACCTGTGACTCGCCCATGTCGCCCTCAAGCTCGGCCTGAGGAATAAGGGCGGCCACGGAGTCGACCACCACAAGGTCGACAGCTCCGGAGCGCACGAGCATGTCGGCAATGTCGAGGGCCTGTTCGCCGTAGTCTGGCTGCGAGATGAGCAGCTCGTCGGTATTTACGCCGAGATGCTTGGCGTACGAAACGTCAAGGGCGTGCTCCGCGTCCACAAAGGCGCAGGTGCCGCCCTGTTTTTGGCACTCGGCGATAATGTGCAGGGTGAGCGTGGTCTTGCCCGAAGATTCCGGGCCAAAAATTTCGCTGATGCGCCCGCGTGGTATGCCGCCCACCCCAAGGGCCAGGTCAAGGCCAATGGAACCAGTCGGGATAACAGGGATATTAACATGGGCTTCGTCGGAAAGCTTCATCACCGCGCCCTTGCCGTACTTGCGTTCAATGGTGGCAAGTGCGGTGCCCAAGGCCTCGGCGCGCGCGTTTTCCTGACTCATGGCCGGTTTTTTCGCCATAGCTCACTGCTCCGGGTAAAAATATCTTCAAGCGCATTAATGTAGCAGACCAAGGCAAGCAAGGCAAATGCTGGATACCCATCTGACCTGCCGTATTCTCTCCCTGTTTAATAATTATAATTCTCAATAGCTCATAAATCAAGTAGGAGAATGGCGCGGCCACCCCCTGTTACTCCCTTGCGTACGGGCCCGTGCTGTCGTACAAGCCCGGCATGAGCGATTCTCCACAAATTATAGTGTTGTTTTCTGGCGGGCTCGACAGTCTGCTGACGGCCAAGCTGCTGGAGCGGCAGGGCCTCAGGGTGCGCTGCCTGCATTTTTATTCGCCCTTTTTTGGCGGCCAGGCCCTGGCGGCGCACTGGAGCAAGGTTCACGGGCTGGATGTCGTCAGCCGGGACGTTGGGCCGCAGTTTGCGGCCATGCTGCGCCAAAGGCCGGAACACGGCTTTGGCAAGGTGCTGAACCCCTGCGTGGACTGCAAAATCCTGCTGTTGCGCGAGGCCCGCGCATATATGGAAAGCGTGGGTGCGCAGGCCCTTGCCACTGGCGAGGTGCTTGGACAGCGCCCCATGTCGCAGCGGCGCGACACGCTGAATGTTATTCTGCGCGATGCGGGCGTGAGCAATTTTTTGCTTCGGCCCTTGTGCGCGCACCATCTGCAGCCCACCCCCGTCGAAGAAAGCGGGCTTGTGGACCGCTCGCGTCTTTTGGGCATCTGGGGCCGGGGGCGCACCGAGCAGCTGGCCCTGGCCAAGGAATACGGCATTACGGAAATCCCCACTCCGGGCGGCGGCTGCCGCCTGACCGAGCGCGAAAACGCCCGTCGGTACTGGTTGGTGCTCACCCGCCTGCCGCAGCCCACAGCGTGCGACTTTACGCTTGCCAACCTTGGTCGTCAGTTTTGGCACAGCGAGGGACAAAGCCACTACTGGCTGTGCGTGGGGCGCAACAGCGCCGACAATGACCTGCTGGCCGCCGCTGCTGGGCCGGACGACCTTGTCCTGCGTATGCGCGACATGCCGGGGCCGCTGGCGCTGGCGCGCAACGGAGCCTTGTGGCCCGAGGAAGTGCTGGGCACGGCTTGCCAGATGGCGGCCTCCTACGCGCCCAAGGCTGTAGCCACCGGGGGACCGGTATTTGTACGCGCCCGCAGGGGAGAGGAATTCAAGGATATTCTGGTGCCGACCCAGCGCTGCGAAGCACTGTGGAACGAGCCAGCCTGGGACGAGATCAAGGGCTTCATCCGCGCGGAGGCCAGAGAACGGCAGGCTGTTCAGGACGCTGCCAAGGATGCCGCCAGAGCGGCGGCGCGCGAAGCCCGCAATGAGGCGGAGCGGCTCGAAGCCGGACTGCACGAAGACGGCCAGCAAGCCTGATTGTAACGCAAATGTAATCAACTTCAGCCCTTTGTCCGCATGGCCCCGGTTACGCCGGGGCTTGCTGTTTGCGGGCGGATCTCACTGCAGCACGCTTTACAGCTTCTTGAGTGCACTGCTTTACAAAGGTTGCACATGCAGCTATAGGAATCCATTGCATCAAAAGAGCATTTTCACTGCGAGGTGCTCTGAGCGGGCCATGCAGCAGCATGGCTGGCCGACGCGGGGCAAGCGGCGCAAATTGCTTGCGTCACGCCCGTACCGGCTTACTCAGTAGACCGTTCATGCGCCCCCCAGCGGCGTCCGCCGGAGGATTTAAATGGATCACAAGGATTTGGAATATTTTCGCAAGCTTCTTTCTGGCATGCTTGAAGAAGCTAAGCAAAAGGGCGACAGCACCCTTGAAGAACTGACGGATAGCAACGAAGTGTTCGCCGACCCGGCTGACCGCGCCACTGCAGAATCCGACAGGGCTTTTACCCTGCGTATCCGTGATCGTGAGCGCCGCCTGATCCGCAAGATTCAGGCAGCCCTCACCCGCATAGATGATGGAACCTACGGGATTTGCGAAGAGTGCGGCGACGACATCAGCGTCCCCCGCCTCAAGGCCCGGCCTGTTACGCGGTTGTGCATCAACTGCAAGGCCAAGCAGGAAGAAGACGAACACCTTCGCGGCGATTAACGTCAGCTTTTGTTGCTATAGCGGTACTGTTTTTCTTTGCTTATTGGTCAGGCGGCTTGCTGCGCAACGCACCGCCCGCTTGAGGTCGCGTGCGTGCGAAAAGCGCGGCAGGGCAGAGGCAAGCCGTCAGGGTCCCCGCAGTCTGTCAGGGTCTAGCGCCCTGCGGGCTTGTTGCGGCCTTGCGACAGCATGCGGACCGGCAGGCTTGAGCCCTTGCCTTACCCCGCAGCCCGTGCGTCTGCGCAGTCAGCATGCGTCGTCATGGTTGACGGGCAACTGCTGAAGTATCCATCTGTTTTCTGTATGGCGGTCATGGTCGTCAGGTCCGGGCCGCTGTGATGGCTTTTTGCGGCCTTGGTTTGGCCGGGCCGCCGCTCCAGACTCCCCACCCCTTCCCGCAAGCCGGGTTTTTCTATGGATGCCCATCTTTTCCGCCGTTTTTGTGAAGACCTGGCCCCTCTGCTCGTGGGCGCGCGGGTCGAAAAAATTCAGGAACCCGCCGGGGGCCTTCTGGCTCTTATGATTTACAGCGGCGGGCGCAAGCGGCAACTTTGCCTGCGCTTTGGCCGCAAGGATCCTTTCTGCTTTGTCACCGCACAGCGCATCAGCGTGGGGCGGGCGCCCTCAGCCCCTGTCATGCGCCTGCGCAAGTATGCGGCCGGGCGGCGCATTGCGGCCTGCGTGCCGCAGTGGAGCGAGCGCCGTCTGTGGCTGCTGCTTGGCGGCAGTGCGGACGCGGCGCCACGCCAGGCCGACGGCGAGACGGGTGCAGCGCGGCAACCTTGCCTGACGTGGCTGCTGCTTGACCTGCGCGAAGGCCCCTCGCTGCGTTTTATTGGCGAGGGCGAAACGCCCGAGGAGGATCAGCCCCTGTGGCCGCGGCCTGACCAGTTGGGCACGGCCTTGCAGAACTGGCGCGAGTGGGCTGTACTTACGCCCGCGCTGCGTCGCACCCTTGCCTGCCTGGACGAGCCGGAGCAGTGGGCACTGCTCGAAGACCTGCGCCTTGGCGGCGGCGACCTGTTTTGTTACGGGCAACGCGGCGGGGGGATGGATGCCGTGCCCGGCCTGCCCCAGCGCCCCGTGCTGGCCGTCAGCGCCTGGCCCTTGCCCGAGGCGCAGCGGCAGGCCCTGCGGGGCAAGGATGCCGACGCTCCCGCCATTGAGGAATTTTGCGGCGCGGATGCCCTGGCGCTGACCGAGCTGGCGGGGCAGGATATGGTGCTCTCGCGTCTTGCCGTGGAGCAGGCGCGTGAAGCTGCTCAACCTTTGGATCGGCGCGTGCGCAAACTTATGCGTCTGCTGGACAAACTGCGCGAGGAGGAATCGCGCCTCGGCGGCATGATGGCTTGCCAGGCCGACGCGTTGGCGCTCCAGGCCGAGTTGTGGCGCTGGCCTGCCGAGTTTCGCGCCGCATCCGTCAGCGTGGGGGAAGGTCCGCACGGCCCTGCCCGTGAAATAACGCTGGATTTGCGCCGCACCGTGCGCGAAGAAATGGCCCGCCTGTTCCATACGGCCCAGCGCGGTCAGCGCGGCATGGAGCATCTGGCCGATCGCCGCGCCGTCCTTGAGGCGGAGCTGGCCGCCCTGCGGCAGGCCCGCCACGACAGCCTGCTTGGCGTAACCGCTGGCGGCGGCGAGGAATCTGCGTCCGAGGGCCGTGCAGCTGGCGTGGGGCTGGCGGCTGCCCTGCCCAGGAATGTGCAGATGTTTATAAGCTCCGACGGTTTTGTGCTGCTGCGTGGGCGCGACGCCAAGGGCAACCTTGCCGCCCGCAAGCTGGCTGCCCCGCATGATATCTGGCTGCATGCAGAAAATGGCCCCGGCTCGCACGTGATCATACGCCGCGCCCACGGCGGGCAGGAGGTGCCGCCCCGCACCCTGGATCAGGCCGGGGCCCTGGCCGCCTGCAAAAGCTGGCAAAGGGAAGCCGCACGGGCGCGCATTCAATACGCAGAGGTGCGGCACGTCAAACCCATGCGCAACGCTCCTGCGGGCACGGTGCGCATAGACAAGTCGCTGCCCTCTCGCGAGGTTGCCGTGGATATGTCCCTTGAAGAAACACTGCTGCCCCGATAGGACGGCTGCGGTTGACAGACCCTGTATGGGAGAAGTTGCATGGATTTTACGGTTGAAGGCAAGATTTTTCGGGCCATGAGCCTGCAGGCTGAGGTGTTGTCTACGCCAGCCGGTGCGCCAGCGCGGGAAACCGTCGTTTCGCTGGGCGACCCGGCTGGCACGGAGCTGCGCCTGCCGTGCGGCAAAAAAGACTGGCAGGCCGTTGCGCTGCGGCTCGCACTGGGCGTGGAAGTGCTGCTGCCCATGCCGCAATCATTTGCGCTGGCCCCGGGCGACGTTGTGACCCTGGGCTGCCTTGGCCCTTTGGCTGGGGCAGAGCAGGGCTTTGGCGACCAAGGCGCGGTGCTGGATGTCTATGCGGTGGGCAATGCCGCCGCTGGCGCGACGCACGAATTTACAGACGCTGTCGCGCTGATGAAGCGCTGCGGCCTGACCCGCGCCACAGAATATGAAGTGGAAAAATACCCGCTGAAAAAAGTCTGCAAGGTCAGCGCCATTGTCTTTCTCGTGGGGCTGGTGTGCTTTGGATTCTTAATGCATCTGTTCACGGAAAGTACGGACGAACTGATGCAGCGGCTGCCCGATGTCCTGCTCATGACCGCCAAATTCGGCGGCGTGTCTGCCCTTGTGGTGGCTGCTGGCGGCGGCCTGTTTGTAAAAAGCTCCAACGACTACAACAGCAGAAAGAAATTTGAGACCTACGTGCGGCAGTTTGAGCAGGCCATGGCAGTGACCCTTGGCATTGCCAAATAGCTCACGCCCGCGCCATATAACCGCTAAAAGGCCGCCTTCCCAAGGAAGACGGCCTTTTGCTTTGATATGCCCCCCGCAGGCGGGTTTATTTTTTCAGCACTTCCACCGTGGCCAGAGCGATCTGCAGCTCTTCGTTGGTGGGGATGATGATCACGGGAATTTTGCTGTCCGGCGTGGAGATGATGCGCGCGCCGGGCTTGCGGGTGCTGTTTTCTTGCTTGTTGAGCTTGATGCCGAAGGCTTCCAGGCCTTCGCACACCATGGCGCGCACAATGTCGTCGTTTTCGCCGATGCCGGCGGTAAAGACCATGGCGTCCACATTGCCCTCAAGCAGGAAGAAGTAGGAACCAAGAGTCTTTTTGATGCTGCGCACGAGCAGATTGAGGGCCAGCTCGGCGCGGTCGTTGCCCTTATCCACCTGGGCATGCACGTCGCGCATGTCGGTGTAGCCGCAGATGCCCAGCAGACCGGACTTTTTATTCATCAGCGTGTCGGCTTCGGCGGGGCTCAATCCCTTCTTTTCCATAACAAAAGGCACAATGGCCGGGTCGATGGTGCCGCAGCGGGTACCCATCACAAGGCCTTCCAGCGGGGTGAGGCCCATGCTGGTGTCGAAGCACTTGCCGTTTTTGACGCAGCTCATGGAAGAACCGTTGCCGAGGTGCATGGTGATGGAGCGCAGCTCGGAAAGGGGCTTGCCGAGGAACTGGGCCGTGGCGTTGGCGATGTACTTGTGCGAGGTGCCGTGGAAGCCGTAGCGGCGGATGCGCAGTTCTTCATACAGCTCGTAAGGCAGAGCGTACATGAAGGCTTCCTTGGGCATGCCCATGCCGAACTCGGTGTCGAACACGGCCACGTTGGGAACGCCGGGGAAGAGCTTTTCCGCCACTTCAATGCCCATGAGGTTGGCGGGGTTGTGCAAGGGGCCAAGCACGGCGCATTCTTCTACAATCTGCTTCACGCGTTCGTTCACCAGTACCGGGTCGCTCACGGCTTCGCCGCCGTGCAGCACGCGGTGGCCGATGGCGTAGATTTCGCTCTTGTCCTTGATGACGCCCTTTTCGGGGTCGGTCAAAAGGGCGATCACCATCTCCATGGCTTCCACATGGGTGGGGAAGAAGGACTCGCGGACCAGTTTTTCTTCCTTGTCGGTATCAGGGGCGATTTTGTGGGTCAGGCGTCCGCCTTCCTGCCCGATGCGTTCGGCAAGGCCGGAGCAGAGCACGCTGCGCGTGTCCATTTCCAGCAGCTGATACTTGCAGGATGAAGAACCCGCGTTGATCACCAGAATTTTCATAACTATCCCTTTCCTTGAGCGTGTTAATGTCTGATCGCGGGCCGCAGTGTGTGGCGCATGCCTTGCGTCAGCGTTTATTTTTTGGGCGGCGGGTTTACGGCTTGCTGCGGCGGTTTGCCTTGAGGGCAAACCGCCGCAAGCGCGTAAGTGCCAGGCCTGCCCGGTTTATTGCTGCTTGGCTGCGGCCTTTTCGGCTGCGGCCTGAACGGCGGTGATGGCTACGGTATTGACGATGTCGGGCACGGTGCAGCCGCGCGACAGGTCGTTGACAGGCTTGTTAAGGCCCTGCAGCACCGGGCCGATGGCAATGGCCCCGGCAGCGCGTTGCACGGCCTTGTAGGTATTGTTGCCGGTGTTGAGGTCGGGGAAGATAAACACCGTGGCCCTGCCGGCGACCTTGCTGTCGGGCATCTTGGTTTTTGCCACCGAGGGGTCGATGGCGGCGTCGTACTGCAAGGGGCCTTCGAGAGCAAGATCGGGAGCCATTTCCTGCGCGATCTTGGTGGCTTCGACCACAACATCGACATCGGCGCCCTTGCCGGACGTGCCGGTGGAGTAAGACAGCATGGCCACGCGGGGCTCAATGCCAAAAACCTTGGCCGTGTGGGCCGAGGCAACGGCTATTTCGGCCAGCTGCTGCGCGGTGGGGTTGGGGTTGACCGCGCAGTCGCCAAAGGCCAGCACGCGGTCCTTGAGGCACATGAGAAAGACCGACGAAACCACGGAAAAACCGGGTTTGGTCTTAACAAACTCAAAGGCCGGGCGGATGGTGTGGGCGGTGGTGTTGACCGATCCGGAGACCATGCCGTCGGCGTCGTCCTTCTTGACCATCATGGTGGCAAAGTAGGTGGCGTCGGTCATGGTGTCGCGGGCCTGCTCGGGGGTGATGCCCTTCTTTTTGCGCAGCTCGTAGTAGGTATTGGCGTAGTCGTCAAACAGCTCGGATTTGACCGGGTCGATGAGCCGCGCCTTGGCGATGTCCAGGCCAAAGGCGCTGGCCTTGGAGCGGATTTCTTCCACATTGCCAAGCAGGATGATTTCGGCCACATCGCGGCGCAGCAGAATATCGGTTGCGCGCAGGATGCGCTCTTCGGTGCCTTCGGCCAGCACGATACGCATCTTGTTGGCCTTGGCGCGCTGGATGAGTTCGAATTCAAACATCATGGGCGTGATGCGGCTGCTGCGCTCGCTGCCGATGCGGTTTTCGATTTCCTTGCCGTTGACGTGCTGCTCAAAGAGGCCAAGCACGCTGTTGATCTTGCGCAGGTCGGTGGGTTCGATGGGCGCAATGATGCTCTGCAGGGCCATAAAGGCCTTGTAGGTATGGTGCGGCGTCAGCAGTATGGGCAGGGGCGAGCCTGTCCAGCCTTCGATAAATTTGCACACCTGATCTGAGGGGCGAATGCCGCCGGTAAGCAGCACGCCAGCGATGTCGGGCGTCGAGGAGGACAGCCGCGAGGCGATGGCGGCCAGCAGCACGTCGGCGCGGTCGCCGGGGGTGACGATAAGCTGGTCCTTGGCAATGTAGCCGAGCACGTGGTCCACGTGCATGGCGGCGATGAGATAGTCGCCCACGAGCGCATCGAGGCGGTTTTCACCAAAGAGGACTTCCGCGTCCAGGCCTTTTTTTACGTCAGCCATGGTAGGCTGGCCGATGGTGGGGTCGTTGGGCACGGAGAAAATAAGGGCGCGGCGATCCTGCGTGCTGAAGTGCGCGCGCAGCTCGTCCAGCTCTGTCTGCGTAAGGTTGCGGCGGTTCACAATGGTGGCAACCACATCCAGCGCGTAAGGCTCGAGGCTGTCCATGGTGATCTGGAGCGAATCACGAATGTCTTCGGCGCTCACATTGTAGCCGCTGGTGACCAGAATGACCGGGCAGCCCAGGTTGGCAGCTATTTCGGCATTGAGTTCAAACTCAAAAACCGGGTCTTTGGCGAGAAAATCAGTGCCGACGCACAGTACGAAATCGTAGGTCTCCAGCAGTTTTTTGTACTTCTGGATGATGTTTTCGATCAGCAGATTGCGCGAACCCTGATTGATGATCTGACGGGCCTCGCGCTGGGTGTAGGCAAAGGTGTCAGCGTAGTCCATGTTGAGCTTGAAATATTCAAGCATCAGATGGATGTAGGGGTCGCGGTCGTCCCACAGCGGTTCGTTGATGATGGGACGAAAAAAAGCCACTTTGCGCATGCTGCGGCTGAGCAGCTGCATGGCCCCAAGGGCGATGGCGCTCTTGCCCGTCATGGGCCCTGTGGCGGTGATGTATAGACCGTTGTGCATAGTGCCTCCCCTGCTGTGCCGGCAGGCTGGCGGTGTTAACCCGAAAAAAAGGGCGCGAGGGCTTTCCTCGCGCCCAGGCCTTTAACCTCTGATCCTAAGCGTGCTGCGTAGCCCGCGCCCGCAGCAGCGTGCCGCCCCCTGGAGGGGAAGCGTGTGCTGTCGGGCGCGGGTCGTCATAACGTCAGACCTCTGCTATTCGGCGCTGGCGTCGGGGTAGGGCAGATCAGCCAGCTGCTTGAGCATGGCGTAGCGCTCGGCGTAGGCATCGGCCAGCTCCGCGCGCAGTTTTTTGGAGGCTTCGGGGTTCATCTTTTCCAGAGAGGCGAAGCGGGTTTCGCCGCCCAGGAATTCCTGGATGTTGGCCGAAGGAGCCTTGCTGTCGAGCTGGAAGGGATTTTTCTTTTCCTTGGCCAGTTCGGGATTGTAGCGGTACAGGGGCCAGTAACCGGAAAGCACGGCCATCTTGGCTTCTTCCTGGCTCTTGCCCATGCCCTTGCGCAGACCCTGGTTGATGCAGGGCGCGTAAGCGATGATGAGCGAGGGTCCCTTGTAGGCTTCCGCTTCGCGGAAGGCCTTGAGCACCTGCTGCTTGTCCGCGCCCATGGACACGGAGGCAACGTACACGTAGCCGTAGGTCATGGCCATGCGGCCAAGATCCTTTTTGCCGGTGCGCTTGCCAGCGGCGGCAAACTGGGCCACGGCGCCAAGCGGGGTGGCCTTGGAGGACTGACCGCCGGTGTTGGAGTACACTTCGGTATCCATCAGCAGCACGTTGATGTCGTCGCCGCTGGCGAGGACGTGGTCAAGGCCGCCGTAACCGATGTCGTAGCCCCAGCCGTCGCCGCCGAAGATCCACACGCTCTTCTTGGTGAAGAGGTCGTCCATGTGCCACAGTTCATGGGCCAGGGGGCTGTCAAAGCCTTCCAGGTTGGCCATGATCATTTCGCCGTACTTGCGGGAGCCTTCGGCGTCTTCCTTGTTGTCCAGCCAGCCCTTGAGGGCTTCTTTCAGCTCGGGGGTAGCGGCTTCGTCCTTCAATGCTTCTTCGACCTTCATGGACAGAAGCGCGCGGCGCTGCTGATAGGCAATGCCCATGCCGCAGCCGTATTCGGCGGCGTCTTCAAACAGCGAGTTGCCCCATGCCGGGCCAAAGCCGTCCTTGTTGGTGCAATAAGGCGTGGTGGGCGAGGAAGCGCCCCAGATGGACGAGCAGCCGGTGGCGTTGGCAACCAGCATGCGTTCGCCGAACATCTGGGTGAGCACCTTGACGTAAGGCGTTTCGCCGCAACCGGCGCAGGCGCCGGAGAACTCGTGCAGGGGCTGCTGCAGCTGCGAACCCTTGACGGTGTCGCGCGACATGAGCTGGTCCTTGAGAGTGATGTTGGCTTCGGCAAACTCGAGGTTTTCCTTCTGGGCAGCCAGCTGGGTTTCCAGGGGCTTCATGACCAGAGCCTTGACCTTGGCGGGGCACACGTCGGCGCACGAGCCGCAGCCCAGGCAGTCTTCAGCGTACACCTGGATGCGGAACTTCATGCCCTTGAGTTCCTTGCCGATGGCGTCCTTGGTGGCAAAGGAGGCGGGAGCGCCGGCCAGTTCTTCTTCAGTGGCAAGCACCGGGCGAATGGCGGCGTGGGGGCAAACAAACGAGCACTGGCAGCACTGGATGCAGTTTTCGACCTGCCATTCGGGCACGTCGATGGCGCAGCCGCGCTTTTCGCAGGCGGCGGTGCCAAGGGGCATGAAGCCAGCCGGATCCATGGCGGACACGGGCAGCTTGTCGCCCTGCTGGCCCAGAATGGGACGCACAACGGCGCTGATGTATTCATCGTCGTCGCAGTGGCAGACAGTGGCTCCTTCGGTGGTGTTGGCCCAGGAAGCGGGGTATTTCACTTCTTCCAGAGCGTCCATGCCCTTGTCCACGGCGGCGATGTTCATGTTGACGATCTTGTCGCCCTTGCTGCCGTAAGTCTTTTTGATGGATTCCTTAAGCAGGGTCACGGCCTTTTCGAAGTCAAGCACGTTGGCCAGCTTGAAGAAGGCGGTCTGCATGATCATGTTGATGCGGCCGCCGAGGCCCACTTCCTGGGCGACCTTGACGGCGTCCACGTTGTAGAACTTCAGCTTTTTGCGGGCGATCACGCGCTTCATGGCGGCGGGCAGGTGCTTTTCCATGTCGGCCAGCGACCAGTTGGAGTTCAGCACAAACGTGCCGCCGTCCTTGATGCCTTCAAGGATGTCGTACTGGGTCACGTAGGCGGCCTTGTGGCAGGCGACGTAGTCGGCCTTGGTGATCAGGTAGGAAGAAGTGATGGGCTCCTTGCCGAAACGCAGGTGCGAAACGGTGAAACCGCCGGACTTCTTGGAGTCGTAAGCAAAGTAGGCCTGGGCGTAGAGATCGGTGTTGTCGCCGATGATCTTGATGGCCTGCTTGTTGGCGCCCACGGTGCCGTCGGCGCCGAGGCCGAAGAACTTGCACTGCACGGTGCCGGCGGGCACGGTGTCGATTTCCTCTTCCACATCAAGGGAGAGGTAGGTGATGTCGTCGTTGATGCCCACGGTGAAGTGGTTTTTGGGCTGCAGGGCCATCATGTTGTCGAACACGGCCTTGGCCATGCCGGGCGTGAAGTCCTTGGAACCCAGGCCGTAACGGCCGCCCACCAGGGTGGGAGCTTCGCCCTTTTCGAGGAAGGCGGTGCATACGTCCTGGTACAGGGGTTCGCCAAGAGCGCCACTTTCCTTGGTGCGGTCAAGCACGGTGATGGTGGTCACGCTGGCGGGCAGGGCGCGCAGCAGGTGCTCGGTGGAGAAAGGACGGAACAGGTGAACCTTCACGAGGCCCACGCGCTGGCCCAGGGCGTTGAGGTACTTGACCGTTTCTTCGATGACTTCACAGGAGGAACCCATGGACACGATAACGCGGTCGGCTTCGGGGTGACCCACGTAGTCGAACAGGCGGTATTTGCGGCCGGTGATGGATTCGACCTTCTTCATGTTGTCAAGCACGATGCCGGGAACGGCGTCGTAATAAAGGTTGGAAGCTTCACGGTTCTGGAAGTATATGTCGGGGTTCTGGGCGGTGCCGCGAATGTGCGGATGCTCGGGGTTCATGGCGGTGGCGCGGAATTCGGCCACCTTTTCCCAGTTCACCAGGGGGCGGATGTCTTCGTAATCAATGGTTTCGATCTTCTGCACTTCGTGCGAGGTGCGGAAACCGTCGAAAAAGTGGCAGAAGGGCAGGCTGGCGTCGATGGCCGAAAGGTGCGCCACCAGGGCCAGGTCCATGCATTCCTGCACGGAGGAGGAAGCAAGGAAGCAGAAACCGGTCTGGCGGGCAGCCATCACGTCCTGATGGTCGCCAAAAATGGACAGGGCATGGGAGGCCAGTGCGCGAGCCGAAACATGAAAAACGCCGGGAAGAAGTTCGCCGGCGATTTTGTACATGTTGGGGATCATGAGCAGCAGACCCTGCGAGGCCGTGTAGGTGGAGGTAAGAGCACCGGCGGAAAGCATGCCGTGCACTGCGCCAGCGGCGCCGGCTTCGGACTGCATTTCACGCACGTTAACGGTCTGGCCGAACAGGTTTTTGGTGCCCTTGGTGGCCAGCTGGTCCATGACTTCGCCCATAACGGACGAGGGGGTAATGGGGTAAATGGCTGCCGTTTCCGACAGAGCGTAGGCAATGTGCGCGGTGGCGTTGTTGCCGTCCATAGTTTTCATATGAGCCATCTGTTCCTCCTTGGCGCCCATTGGCGCGCAATGTTTTTACAAAATCGGCTGGGTCGGCTGGACCCCAAAGATAGTTCCCGCCTGCGGCGGGGACGGGCAACGGCCAATGCCGTGAGGTGAACACAAAATGGAGGCTTGAAGTGGAATCTGTGGTAGGGAAACAGTATCCAATCCGCCCCGGCGCGTCCACCAAAAAAGCTTGGTATCACTGGTTTTGAGGCCTAATGACGCGTTCCAGATTGCCCCGTGGAAACACGCGTTTTTGCGCTTAACATATAATTGTTTGTTTGAACAGTTTAATAGAGGCCGGGACAAAAAAAAATATGACAAACGCAAGACATGGAAAATAGTGACAAATTAAAATCAATGCAAGGCGGGCAGTGAAGTGTTGATGGAAAAGCTGTGCGATTATGCGCGATTATCCAATATGACAGGGGTCAAAAAAATGTTGCAATTTTGTGACCGAGGCCTTTGTTCGGCGCTGGCGCACAATTATTGCGCGGTATCTGGGCTCGTGCTTGCCGGGCATATTCTGTCCGTGCGCGGCCCAAAGCGCTGTTGGCGGCAGGGGCTGCCTGGGGGATGCTGAGTGCGCCAGCCTTGCTGCAGACTCCCATTGCAGGCAGAAAACGCGGGGGCGGCCGTGGCCGCCCCCGCGTTTTCTGTTGCCTGGGCGCTAAACGGAAAGCCCCATCTTGATGGCAGCCTGCATGCCGCCTGTGGAGTTTACCACATCTGTTATGCCATTGCGGGCAAGAACCAGCAGGCCGTCATATGCCCGCAGACCCGTGTTGCAGATAATGGCCACGGGGCGGTCCCTGGGAACCTCGCCCACTCTGGCGGCTATTTCTTCGAGCGGCATGGCGTGCCAGTCGGGGTGCTTTTCCTGCATCGCTTTGCCTGCCGCCGCCGGACGGGCATCTATAAAGAACACGTGGTTTTCTTTACGATGTTGCCACAGTTGCATGAACTTGTCGGCTGTAACAGGGGTAAAGCGCCCTGCCAGGGCGTTGTCGGCCACGTTGGCGACCACGTTGACCACATCCATGGCCGAGGCAAAGGGCGGGGCGTAGGCGATCTCAAGGTTGGAGATGTCCTCCACAGTGGGCTTGGAGTATTGCAGGGCTGCGGCCACAGCATCAATGCGGGCCTTGAGCGAATCGGGATCCACGCAGGCCCCCTGGATGCCAAGCACGCGCCTGGTGGCTTTGTCCACAACCAGCTCGAGGCTCATCATGGATTTTTCGGGGAAAAAGTGGGCGTGGTCCAGCTGCTCCACGCTGACGCTCATGGCGTCAAAGCCCTCCTTGCGGGCGCGGTCAATGGTAAGGCCCACGCCGCAGAAGGCGAGGTCGAAGAGTTTGACCGCCCACGATCCCACAAAGCCGGGGAAGCTGGCATTGCCGCCAGCCAGGTTGGTGCCGATGACGCGCCCCTGGCGGTTGGCCATGCTGCCCAGAGGCAGATAGCCCATCTTGCCGGTGATGATGTTTTTGATGGCAACGCAGTCGCCGCCCGCATAGATGGCAGGGTCGGTGGTGCGCATGTGTTCGTCCACCACTACAGCGCCAAAGGGCGCCACATCGAGTCCGGCGTCCTTGGCGATCTGGCCGTTGGGGATAAAGCCCGCAGCAAAAATCACCATTTGGGCGGGTATTTCGCGCTTGTCAGTGACCACCTTGGCAACCGTGCCGTTTGCGCCCTCAAGGCGCAGCACTTTTTCAGAGGTGAAAACGTCGACCTTGTGGGCCTTGCAGTCGTTGGCCGCCATGAATGACAGGGGCTGCGACAGCACGCCGGGCAGAATCTGGTCCATCATTTCCACCACGCTGACCTTGACGCCCCACATGTCGGCCAGCGCCACCGCAGCTTCCAGCCCGATAAAGCCGCCGCCCACTATGACAGCCTCGCTCACCTTGCCTTCCTGGCAGGCGGCGCGTATGGCCCCGGCCGCTTCCAGCCGGGTGAGGGACAGCACGTTTTTAAGCTCCTTGCCCTCAATGGGAGGTACGCGGGGGCTTGCGCCGGTGGCGAGCACCAGCTTGTCGTACGGCAGCTTTTCTTCCTTGCCGGAGACGACATCTTTGACCAGCAGGGTTTTGGCCGCCCGGTCAATGGCCATGGCGCGGGTTTGGGTGCGAACGGTAATGCCCTTCATGTCGCGGAAAAAATCCGGGTCGCGCACGGTGTGGTATGGCGTTGAGCGCAGATCGTCGAGGTTCTGTATTTCACCGGATACATAGTAGGGGATGCCGCAGCCGCCGTAGGAAATAAAGACGTTTTCGTCCACGAGCGTCACTTCCGCATCGGGCATGAGGCGCTTGCAGCGGCACGCCGCCTTGGGCCCCAGGGCAACACCGCCTACTACCAGAATTTTTTCAGACATATCCGGTCTCCTTAGTGAAGAGTTATGAGCAAATGAGCATTACAGATATATTTGAGCATTATCATCAAGATGGCAAGAAAAATTGTACCCGCAAACCCCTCAGCGGCCGCGAAACCGGCGCTGGTCGCCGACGCGCACCGTTATACGCTCGTTGTCCATGTATTCAAGCAGAGCAATGAGGAACTTGCGCGAAAGGCCCAGCAATTCCTTGAGCCCAGCCACATCCAGATTGTCGTGGCTGGCAAACCAGCCCCGCACGCGGCCGAGAATATCGGTCAGGACCGGTCCGTGATAGTACAGGCCGTCCTTGATCTTGACGAGATCGCCCGCTTCGCAGAGCAGGCGCAGCACTGGGGCGGCCTCCTTGGGCGTGACCCCCAGCGCCTCAAGCACATCCTTGGCGTTGGGCGGCGTAAGGCCCGCCGAGGCGTGCGCGTCCAGCAGCTTTTGCCGCAGCCCGGCCTGGTCGGCCGCAAGGCTTACAGTGTGGGACTGCAGGCGCAGGCCGTCGCCCTCAGTAACCAGCAGCCCCTGCTTCATGGCCTGGTCCAGCACCTTTTGCATCAGCTTGGGCGGCAGGTTGCGGCTCCAGCCCGTGCACAACGCGCCACGGGTAAAGCCAGGCTTGAGCGGTTCGCGGCGGTGCAGCTCCGCCCCGCGTTCGAGGCAGGCCGCAAGCAGTTTTTCAAAAGGACTTTTGGCAATCCAGCAGCGGCTTTCCTTGTCCCAGCACAGGGCCTCGCCACGGGTGGAGAGCATCTGCAGGGCAGCCTCCACAGCCGGGCGGGCAAGGCCAGTCAGGGCGCGCAGCCGCGCCTCGTCAGCGCCACCGGCCCCGCACAGGGTCAGCGCGCCGCCAAGCATCTGGGCGCGGGCCTCGTCGCGCGCTTTGGCCTCTGCCTTGCCGCCGCCCATGGCCTCTGCCGCGTTGTGGAGTTCGGGCAGGGCCTGCAGCTGGCGCAGCTTGTCCGCCAGTTCAGGATCTTTGGCCCGCAGCTCGGGCGGCAGCGGGCTGACCAGCAGGCCGCCCGCCACAGTGCGCAGTGGCGAGTAGGCGCGCAGCACGCAGTGGTCGCCAAACACGCCCACCATGGGCTCCTTGAAGCGCAGCTCCGCCAGAGCTGTTTCGCCGGGTGCCAGCTTGTCCCTGTCGCGAAAGACCACCCGCGCCGCGCATTCGCGCGTGCCGTGGTGAAAATGTATCTCAACCCTCTGGCGCAGAGCCCTGGGGGCAGATGAGAGGCAGGTAAGACGCACCAGCCATCGGCTGGAGGGAAACAGCTCGCCTGGCCGCGCCAGCACAAAGCCCCGGTAGATGTCGTCCACGTCAAGGCCCTGTACGTTGACGGCGCAACGCTGCCCCGGCTGTACCGAGTCCGCAGGCTTGCCGTGGCGTTGCAGCCCACGGGCGCGTGTGGGCAGGTCGGCTGGCATAAAGCGCAGCTCGTCGCCCAGATTGCACACGCCCGAGATGACCGTGCCGGTCACCACCGTGCCATGGCCTTTCATGCTGAAGACACGGTCCACCGGCAGGCGAAAAATATCGCTGCGCCGCTGGGCTGGCAGGTCGGCCGCCGTGCGTACAAGGTAGTCGCGCAAGGCGGTCACGCCCTCGCCCGTGGTCGCGGAAACAGGAAAAATCGGTGCGCCGTCAAGAAATGTGCCCGCCAGAAAGCCGCGCACTTCCTCCTGCACCATCTCGAGCCAGTCGGCGTCCACCATGTCTGTCTTGGTGAGGGCGACCAGCCCGGTGCGGATGCCAAGCAGGGAGCATATTTCAAGGTGCTCGCGGGTTTGCGGCATGATGCCCTCGTCGGCGGCAATGACCAGCATGACCATGTCTACGCCCGCAGCCCCGGCAACCATGTTTTTGACAAAGCGCTCGTGTCCCGGCACGTCCACAATGCCCATCCGTTCGCCGCCAGGCAGATCCACCCAGGCAAAGCCCAGTTCAATGGTGATGCCCCGGCGTTTTTCCTCCTGCAGGCGGTCGCAGTCGATGCCCGTAAGCGCCCGTACAAGCGATGTCTTGCCGTGGTCGATGTGCCCCGCCGTGCCTAGCACTACTGCCATAGTTGCTCCTTGGTAGTCTTGCGCGCAGTTTACACGTGGGCAAGGGGCTTTGCAAACCTGCCCGGCCCGTAAACGAAAAGGAGGCCCCGTCGGGAGCCTCCTTTTCGTTTACATATTTGCGTCGGATTGCGGCGGTGGGTCAGTCTGCTCCCTGTTCCCTGGCCTTGATGAGGGCCATGGCCCGGTGGGCCAGCTGGGTAACCTCGGGCTTGGAAATCTGGTCGTCCGCGCCTACGCTGACGCCCTTGTGGCGCAGCTTGTCAGTAATGAGCGAAGAAAAAAGCAGCACCGGCAGTTTTTTGAGCAGGGGATCTTCCTTGATGCGCAGGGTAAGATTAAGCCCGTCCATGACCGGCATTTCGATGTCTGAAACAACCACATGCACATAATCGGTGATGGGGCGGTTGCTTTCTTCCGCGCTTTTCTTGAAGTCCAGCAGCCGTTCCCAGGCCGCGCGGCCATTGGAAACCACCTCAACGGTAAAGCCCGCCTTTTCAAGCAGGTCGCGCTGCATTTCGCGTATCAGGGCAGAGTCGTCGGCCACCAGGGCGCGGTAGCCTTCGTTGGTCCAGTCTTCGCCAAGGTCGTCGAGCCTGAGCCCCAGTTTGGGGTTGAGGTTGGCGACGACCTTTTCGAGGTCGAGCAGAAAGATAATGCGGTCTTCAAGCTTGACCACGCCGATGACCGTATTGTTGGAAACAGCGGCCACGTATTTGTTCGGCGGCTCCACCTGCTCCCAACTGATGCGGTGGATGCGGTTGACGCCCGAAACCATAAAGGCCGTGGTGACGTTGTTGAACTCCGTCACAATGGTCTTGGGCTGCTCTTCGTTTTCCGGGTGGGTTTTGCCCAGCCACATGGCCAGATCCACCAGCGGAATAATGCGCGAGCGCAGGTTAAAGGCACCCAGCACGCTGGGGTGCTGCACTTCAGGCAGCGACGTAACCTTGGGCATGCGAATGATTTCGAGCACTTTGGCGACGTTGACGCCGTAGTAGCCACGATATGGTCTGGTCGGAACGGGTTCGCCGTTTTCGTCCAGCTGGGGCGCGTCTTCAGAAGGAGGGGTGAATTCTTCAAGATAGAATTCAACCACTTCCAGCTCATTGGTGCCGGCTTCCAGCAAAATATTGGTCTGGGCCATGCTGCCTCCAGAAAAGTACCGCTTCAGGAGCAAACGGGATTAAAGCGACTGCAACCACAGATGGGCGGCGTCAATAAGACTTTTCGGCGTAGATGCGCCAGCCGTTAGACCTGCACGATTTTTTTGCAAAAAATTTTCTGTGGCAAGTTCTTCAACGCGCTCCACAAGAAAGGTGTCAATGCCGTTCAGGGCCGCCACATCGGCCAGGCGACGGGTATTGCCGCTTTGTCGTCCACCTATGATTACCATGACATCCACAGAAGACGCAATGTTGCGCGCCTCCTCCTGCCGCTCGCGGGTGGCGTCGCAAATGGTTGAAAGCACCACAAGATCAGCAAAGCGCCGACGCAGATCAGCTACGATCTCTTCAAATATCTTGCGGTCCTGCGTGGTTTGCGAGGCCAGCACGTAGGGCTGGTTTTCTGCAAGGTGCAACGAGGCCAGCTCGGCGGCGCTGCCAAAAACGTGCGCCGGGCCGCATGCGTATGAAACAAGGCCCCGCACCTCCGGGTGATCGGCCTCGCCAAAGAGCAGCAGGGTTGCGCCGGACGCAGTGGCCCTGCCAATGGAAAGCTGGGCCTTTTTGACCTTGGGGCAGGTGGCGTCCACAATATCCGCGCCGCTGTTCTTCACCTGTTCCTCAACCTGGCGCGTGATGCCGTGCGCGCGTATGACGGCCACATCTTTCTGCGTCAGCAGGGCGGCGTCGTTGACGCAGACGACCCCGCGCGATTCGTATTCGGCCAGCACCTGCGGATTGTGGATGATGGGGCCAAGGGTGCAGATGCGAGCCGCCTCGGCATTTGTTCCCTTGCGCTCAAGTGCCGTATTCAGTTTTTGCAGCGCCAGGCTTACACCCATGCAAAAGCCCGCTGTTTTGGCGCGGTAGACGTCCATCAATACACTCCTTGCGCGGGCGGCGGCAACAGTACGGGCAGTGCGCCCGGCCCCCCGGCATGCTGTAAATATGCGCGGTGCGCCGCAACGGGCGCAGGCGTTTATGCGTTTTGTTGCGTCTGGCCGCCCAAAAAAATATCCAGCAGCCTATCTAGCTCTTCCCAATCACTACAGCGGCAAAGCTCCTGACGCAAGGCCCGCGCGCCAGGCAGGGTGCGCACGTAGCGCGGAACCACCGAGCGCATCTTCCACAGGGCGGCCTTGCCGGGGCAATGGGCGCGGGCAAGCTGCAAATGCCGCGAGATCATGGCCCTGAGCCTAGGGGCGTCGGCCTGCACCGGGGCGCTGCCAGCCAGCAGGGCCGCGTGGTCGGCAAATATGGCGGGGTTGTGCATGGCGCCGCGCGCGTACATGACGCCCGTGGCGCCGGTGCTTTTAAGGCAGGCTACGCCATCTGCGGCGCAAAAAAGGTCGCCGCTGGCCAGCAGGGGGATGCTGAGCCGCTGGGCAAGGCTGGCAATGGCATCCCACTGCGCGGTGCCGCCAAAACCCTGACGGGCGGTGCGCGGGTGCAGGGTCAGCCAGCCCGCGCCCGCGTCTTCAAGGCGCAGGGCAAGGTCGGGCAGCACAGGGCGGGCGTCGTCGATCCCCAGGCGCAGTTTAAAGCCCACGCGTCCAGGGCCTGCGGCAGCCAGCATGGCGCGGGCCACGGCGAGCACGTTGTCGGTGTCGCCCAGCATGGCCGCGCCCGCGCTTTGACGCAGCACCTTTGAAACAGAGCAGCCCATGTTGAGGTCAAACCAGCCAAAACCAGACTGCCGCAGCAGTTCCACCGCGCGTCCTAAAAAAGAAGCCTCGGCGCCAAACAGCTGCACCACAAGCGGCTGGTCTTCGGGCAGGGTCATGAGCAGTTCGTTGGTGCCGGGACTTTCGTACACCAGGCCCTTGGCGCTGACCATTTCGGTAACGCATACAGCTGCCCCGTATTCGCGGCAGAGCAGCCGGAAGGGCAGGTCGCTGTATCCGGCAAGGGGGGCCAGCCAGGGATGCTCCGGCCCGAAGGGCAGTGAATCGGGGTTTGAGGGACAGGTCGGAAGCTGAAAAACCTTGGTCACGGGCGCTCCTTGGTTGCGCACGGCTTTTTTGCAGGATCTTCGCCCGCTGCTGCGTGCGTGCCCGGCGTCTGTTCCGCCGTGGGCACGACATTGCCGTGGGCATCCAGCGCCACGCGAGCAGACTGGGTCATGTATTCCGGGGCGGCATGGGCCGCAGTTTCCGCCGCCACGGCACCGGCGGCGATGCCCGTGTCGGGCGCGGAGGCGGCGTCCGTAGCCGACACGGCGCGCTGTCCTTCGCGGCAGACAACGCGGTTGAGCAGGGCTGCCGCCAGCCGCAGCCCTTCGCCGGTGGTTTCGGCCACAAAGCCGTTGCTGAGATACTCCAGCAGGCCGGTTCGCCGCAAGATGGCGCGTACGCTGGGGCAGCCCACCACAAGAATGACCGGCAGGCTGCGGGCATAGCAGCGCTCGATGAATTGCGAAAGGGCGTGCGCCCCCGAGGCGTCTATCCAGAAGACGCGCGACAGGTGCAGCACCACAAGGCGGGTGGGTTCGCTGTCTTCGGCATACAGCAGACGTTCGAGTTCGTGTATGGCCCCAAAAAACAGCGTGCCTTCAATCATGTACACGGTAATGCCCGGCGGCAGCTCGGCAGGGCCCTCGCGCAGCAGCGGGTCGCCCTGATGCAGTCTGTTTACGCGCGGGTGGGCGGTTTTGTAGATAAACAGGGTGAGCGACAAAAGCACGCCGATAAAGATGGCTTTTTCGAGGTCAAAAAGCAGGGTCGAAAGAAATGTGATGGAGAGTACCGCCCTGTCCACGCGGGTGGCCACGACGCACAGCCGTATGGCTTCCACGTCGATCATCTTGAACGAAATGAGCAGCAGTATGCCGCTCAGCGCGGGCAACGGCAGCCAGCTGATCAGCGGGGCCAGCGCAAACAGCAGCGGCAGGGCCAGAATGCCCGAAAACACCGTGCCCATTCGGGTTCTGCCGCCAGAGGTAACCACAAGGGCGCTGCGGGTAAACGACCCGCAGCCGGGTATGCCCGAGGTGAGGCCTGCCGCGATGTTGCCAAGCCCCTGCCCGATGAGCTCCTGGCTGCCGTCAAAGGCGTCGCCCTTGATGCTGGACAGCTGCTTGCCGATGGCCAGCGATTCCACTGTCCCCAGCAGGGCTATGGCCAGAGCGGGCATAAACAGATCGCGCACAGCGTCGAGATCAAACGACGGGGGCAGCGAAAAGGGCGGCACAACGCTGGGTATGACGCCCACCAGTGGCACGCCCCTCTGGCCTACGTCAAAAATGGCGGCAAACAGCGTTATGACGCCAAGAGCGGCCAGCGAAGCGGGAAAGCGCGGTGAAACGCGCTTGAAGGCGAGGGTGATGGCAATAGTGCCCACGGCAATGCCGAAGCTCCAGTAGTTGACAAAGGGCAGCCCGTGCAACGCGCCGAATATCTGGCTGAAAAAGCCCGAGGGCTTGGGGCCGGTAAGGCCCATGGCCGTATGCAGCTGGCCTGCGGCGATGAGCAGCGCCGCCCCTGCGGTAAAGGCCACCATGACCGAATGCGAGATAAAATTGACAAGGTCGCCCAGCCGGGCAAGCCCCATGCCCACCTGAATGAGCCCGCACAACAGCGCCATGCCAAAAATATAGGCCATGCGCGATTCTTCGGGCATGTTGATGATCAGCTCGCCCCCCACGCTGACGGTGGCCAGGGTGGAAAAGACGATCATGGAGATTGCGTTGGTGGGGCCTGCGGCCATAAAACGCGACGAACCCCACAGGGCGGCCAGCACCACGGGCAGCATGCAGGCGTAAATGCCGTACTGGGGGTGCACCCCCGCAATAATGGCATAGGCCATGGCCTGCGGCACGGCCATGGGGGTGACGGTGAGGGCGGCCGTAAGGTCCGCCTTCAAATCCTGGGCGGTATAGCGCCTGATGGTTTCCAAAAAGGGGAAAAGCCCTGCGGCTCGCATGACTACTCCTCGCGGGTTGCGTCGTCCTCAAGGCGTAAAACATCGTGCCCAAGCGCATAGTGCATCAGTCGGGGGCGGTCTGCGGATTTTTTGAGCGAATTGATGATGCGCGTCATGCGGCGCGTGCCTTCAAGCACGCCGCCAAGGTGCCCGGCCATCTCGGTAAGGTCGTTGCGGGCCAGGGCTTTTTCGAGCTCAACGGCGAGCATGCGCCCGCGTGAATTTTCTGGAAACTCGGCCAGCAGCTCGCGCGCAAGACGCAGGCTGCGGGCCTGGTTGGCGTCCAGGTCTTCCACCAGTTCACCGCAGTATTCCGCCTGGTTGCGCATGACGTTGAGGGCATTGTTGCCGTAATGGGCCATTGCTCCGGCGGCCTTTTCCAGCGTATCACGCGCCACTGCCACACGGCGGCCCACAGTGAGCGAAACAATGCTGGCGCACTTGGAAAGAAAGCGCTCGTCAAAGCTTTCAAAGCCGTATTCGCGCTTGGTGTACAGCATGACCAGGCCGAAAGGCGGCCTGTTGCTGCGTTCGCGCAGCACAAAGGCCAGCCGCGAGCGGTAGCCTTCCTTGTAGATGATGCAGTCAAACGATTCGCCGCCCATGGCCATGGCCTGCAGGTTGTTGGAAACCACGTAGCGGGTGTGCCCTTCAAGGATGGCGCGCATGACAGGGTGCTCGCGCAGGCCTTCCTCAAGCATGGGGGCCACGATGGGTATGCTGTTGCCGTCTACCTGATTGGCGGACCGGGCCACCCATTCGCCGTTGGCGTTGCGCAGACGGCATACGTACATGTCGGCGTACAGGGCGTGGACGAGAATTTCGGCGCTCTGGCGCAGCACTTCGCCAGGGGGGGCCATGCGGTCGGCAATGGCCAGCAGGTCGTTGGAAACGCGCAGCAGCATTTCCGTGTCGTTTTGCATGGCGGCTATGGAGGTAAGCAGCATGAGCAGGCAACGCCAGCTGCGCATGGGCACGCCCCGCAGGGAGGGATGATAGCCGGTGTTGAGCGTGCGTTTGGCGGCGGGCAACAGGGCAATGGCGGCCGCGCGCATCTCCGGCGGCGCATATTTAAGAAGACGTTTGATTTCTTCGCGGATATATTCGGGCGAATGCTGGGCCACTGTGTGCTCCATGTTCCCTCCGGCCAATGCGGCTAGCGCTGGCTGGCCATTGCAGGGAAACCGGCGCTGCTGCGCATGTAAGAAGTTTTCGCCCTGGCTAACCCATTTTGTTCATTGGGGAAAACCGCAATGGGGTTCGTTGGAACCCCTGCGCGGCGTCCATATCCATGGCGCGCAAACCTTTTTTCACAGAAAAAAGTATAGGTGGGAAAAAAGGTCTGGTCAACGGTAGCTCATAAAAGGGGCCGTCCTTTCTGAATTAAAGTACACAGTTTGTAAAGTAGTTTGTCAGGAACAAATGGAGATTTGGCAAAGGAATTGCAAGGAGGCTTGTGGAAGATCCTCGACTGTCGAAATTCCGACACGGCGTCCGTCTGCGGGCGGAGGCACCGAGGTCAGCCATACAACCGTATGACGGCGGCTGGACGCACGTCTTGCCGTTGCCCACGGGGATGCCCATGAAGCGACGTAACACTCTTTTGCTCATATCTCTTGGTCTGGCGGCCGCACTGCTGGTGCTGGGCCTGCTGGCTGGTTTTGTGCCGCAGAGCGAAGGGCCGGAACTGCGCCGCCGTGCAAGCGGCATGGTGGCGCGTCTGCGCCCCGAAGACATGCCAGTGCCCATCCTGGCTCAGGGCGACGGCGCCAGGCTGTGGGCAGTGCGGGGGCCGGTGGCCTCTGACGTTAGCCCGCAAACCGGTGGGTCCAAGGCGTCGCGCGCGGCTGCGCGCACGGAACAGAAACCCGGCAAAGCAACCGTTGCGGATAATGCGGCCGCGCGGCGTATAGTTTCGTTTGGCGCAGGTGGCGTAAGCCTTGACACGGGCGAACCCGCCATAGTCTTTTTGGGCGACGCCCAGGGCGATTTTGCGCCGCTGCTGACGCTTGACGGCGCATCTGCGCCCCTGCTGGTCAGCAATCAGCCGCGCGACTACGGCGACCCCCTTGACGCCTCTGGCCGCCCCCTGCGATGGGTGACGCCCAAGGCCATGATGGCGGGCTATTCCCCCAAGGTTGTGCGCAGGGCCGTCATTGAAGTGCTGCGCCACGGGGCCGCGTTTGGCGACTTTGGCGGAGATATTGACGACAACGACATGGAAAAGCTGCAGGCCAGGGCGCGCCGCTACCAGAGCCTGGTTGAAAGTTTTTCGCGCCGCTACAACCTGAGCACAGATCTGATCTACGCCATCATCCACAGCGAAAGCGATTTTTCTCCCACGCTTGTAAGCAACAAGTCGGCCATGGGTCTTATGCAGGTTGTGCCTGACACGGCAAACGACGAGGTGCACCGCTACCTGTACGGACACATGGGCGACGTGGGTTTTGAAGACCTGCGCGTGCCCGAGACCAACATACGTTACGGCACAACCTATCTGCACATACTGTTTACGCGTTATTTCGCCGGGGTGCGCGACCCACGCGCCAGGGAATTCTGCACGGTGGCGGCGTACAACATGGGGCCCAACCGCTTTTTGCGCCTGTACGGCAAAACCATGGAAGAAGCCGTGGATTATATCAATTCCATGAGCGTTGAGGCTTTTTATCAGGACCTTGCCACGCGTCTGCCCGCCCGAGAAACGCGCTACTACGTCGCCAGGGTGCAAAGGATGAAGGCGCAATACGCCTCGCTGCGCTAGCCAGCCCCGCACAGGGGGGCTGCCGTCAAATCGGCCTTTGGTGAGGAAATTTGCGCGAAAAATGGTTGTAGTGCCTATAAAAACAAAGTACATGTTCATCAACGCCGAGCCCCCGACACTTTGCCCGGCCATATTTTGAGAGGAGTGGTTACAACCATGCGAATTCGTTTTATTATGCCGCTGGCATTGTTGCTGAGCATGATGCTTTTTGCCTGCCAACAGGCCGACAATACTGCACAGCCCAAGGTGGCGGTAGTGGATATGGCCCGAGTTATGCGCGACAGCGAACCCGGCAAAAGCGGCGTGAAGTTCCTTGAAAGCCTGCAGGGCGACATGCAGACCAAGCTCAACGACATCCAGCATCGTCTGGAAGCCAACCCCAAGGACGCCGACGCGCAGAAAGAACTGCAGGCAGTCTATATGTCGGCCCAGCAGCGCATGCAGGCGGAACAGCAGAACGTGGTCAACATGCTGTATGACACCATCCAGCGCGTCATCAATACCTACCGCGCCGAAAAGGGCTACACCGTTATCATCAGCACCGAAGCCGCCGCCGCCTTTGATTCCAAGAGCGACGTGACCAACGAAGTGCTGGAGCTTGTGAACAAGCAGAAGGTCGAGTTCAAGCCCGTGGCCCCCGAAGCCGGAAAGGCCCCTGAGGCCGCGCCCGCCCCCGCCCCCAAGGCTGAAACGCCCAAGGACGACGCCAAGGCTCCCAAGGCCAAGAAGTAGTTCGGATTAGCCCGACTGCTTTTTAGCGGATTGTTTGCAAAGGCCCTCCGTCTTTTTGACGGAGGGCCTTTTTTATGGTGCGCAGAGGGGCGTGTCGTCCCTTTGCAGCGCATGCTCACGCGCGGCACAAGTGGACGAGCTGATGACAACTGGTATATATGACAGATGAAATTGTCAGTCAGCAAAAACTGTTTGAATAACCAAACAGTTTTTGCTGGACAACCACAACCGCCCGCGCCATAGTTCCTTTGCCCGGCGGTCCTGCCGACGGACGAAACTGCCGAGGATAAAAAGGTGCCCCATGTTTCAAGCGCTGTTTGCCGTTTTGCCGGTTTTTTTGATCATTGGCGCGGGCGTATTGCTGCGCAGCCGCGACGTGCTGCCTGAAAACGCCGGTCCGGTGCTGGGTATCTATGTGCTCAAACTGGCGCTGCCGCTGCTGATTCTGCATCTGCTGGCGGGCGCAAAGGTGAAAGATCTGGCGCACTGGGCCTTTTGGGGCGGTATTTTGGGTTCACAGCTTGTCATGTATTGCGTAGGCAACCTTGGCGACAAAATTTTTTGCAGGCGCGGCGTGGGACCCAGCGTGATTGCGGGGTTGTCGTGCTCTGCCTGCAACGCGGCCTTTGTGGGTCTGCCCATCGTTTCCAACCTGTTTCCCGGCAATGCCTCGGCCATGCTCATCGCGGGCCTTTGCACCCTTACGCCCAATGTGGTGATGATCCTTGGACAGTCGCGGCTGGACGCGCTGGCCGGCTCTCTGGCCTGGGACGGCGGCAATCCGCTTAAATTTTTTGGCAAGCTTGTGCGGGTTTTTATCCTCGGCAATCCCATACTGCTTTCCACGCTGGCCGGTATTGCGCTTTCCGCCTCCGGTCTTGGCCTGTGGGAGCCCATCGACCGCGCTGTAAGCCTTGTGGGCTATACGGCGGCTCCCTGCATGCTGCTGTCGTTGGGGCTTGATCTGCGGCAAAAGCTGGTGGTGGCCACACGTCAGGCGCATGGTCACGCGGTTGTGCGCCAGTGCTGGTTTATCATCTGCAAGCTGGTGCTGCATCCGCTGCTGTGCTGGGGCATGCTGGCGGCCCTTGGCGTGTCCGGCCTCTGGCTTGTCATCAGCGTGATCATCAGCGCCACGGCCACGGCCCTGGTGGTGACCGTCATCGCCGAGGTGTACAGTACGGTGCCGGAAGAAGCGGCTTTGACGGCGGTGGTTGCAAACGGACTGAGTATTTTTACCCTGACAGGTTTTGTTTGGGGGTTCCACGCCCTGGGCATGATCTGACCGGGGCTGCAAGGCAGACTGAAAACGGGTGCTGGTTACCGCTTGGTAACCGACACCCGTTTTTTGCATGCGGCGGCATGCCCGTCCGCATCAGGCAAAGTTGGCGGCGTGGTAGCTGCTGCGCACCAGCGGGCCGGAAAAAACGTGGCGCAGGCCCAGCGACCTGCCGTAGGCGGCATACTCATCAAACTGTTCGGGCGTCACATAGCGGTCAAGCCTGTGGTGCTGACTCGTAGGCGGCAGGTACTGGCCGATGGTTACAATGGAACAGCCCGCGGCGTGCAGGTCGGCCATGACTTGCCGCACCTGATCGTCGGTTTCGCCCAGCCCGACCATAAGGCCGCTCTTGGCCGTCATGCCGCCGTCGTTGACGCGGCGCAGCAGCTCGAGGCTCTGGGTGTAGTCCGCCTGCGGGCGCACCAGGGCATAGAGGGCGGGGTGGGTTTCCACATTGTGGTTGATGATGTCGGGCTTGGCGTCCATGACCGTGCGCAGGGCGGAGGCGTCGCCCTGAAAGTCGGGGATGAGCACCTCGACGCTGCTCTGCGGCAGGGCCTGCCTGAGTTCCCGTATCACTGCGGCAAACTGCGCCGAACCGCCGTCGTCCAGATCGTCGCGCGTCACGGAAGTGACAACCACATGCTTGAGGCCCAGCGTTACGGCGGCCTGCGCCACACGCTGCGGTTCGGTGGGGTCCGGGGCGCTGGTCTGGCCGGGGTGGATGTTGCAAAACCGGCAGTTACGCGTGCAGGTTTCGCCCAGAATCAAAAACGTGGCCGTGCCGGACGAAAAGCATTCCTGCCGGTTGGGGCAGTTGGCCTCTTTGCAGACGGTGGACAGCCCCTGCTCGTTGAGCAGGGCGGAGGTGGTAAAAAAGCGCCGGTCGGAGGCCAGGGGGCGGCGCAGCCATGCGGGCTTGCGCAGGGGGGCGTTGGCCTCGCCCTGCGGGATGGTGGAATCGGGTTGGGTCATGTAGGGTGTCCTGCCGGCAGAGGGCTGCCGTAGATTATCGTGGTCTGATGGAGTTGGGATCTGCCGGGTCATGTCCCGCAAGCAGGGCCGCGCAGGCCTCGGCCTGTTGCAGCGGCGGCTGCGGCTGCGCAAAAACTTCGCAAAAGGCTTCAAGAAAGCCGTTTTTCACCGTGGGCATGGTCGCCAGAGGCCCGGTCTGCTCGCGCTGCACCGATGTGGCGGTTACGCCCTCAAGCCCGCATGGCGTGATGATGTTGAACAGCGAGAGATCCCTGTCCACATTCATGGCCAGACCGTGCAGGGTAACATGCCGGTGCACGGCAATGCCCAGCGAGGCTATTTTGCTGCCGCCCACCCACACGCCAGGAAAGCCCTGCCTGCGTCCCGCCTCAATGCCGAAGCGCCGTACGGTGCGGATGGCGGTTTCTTCCACATCCTGCACATAGGCCCTGATGCCGCCCGTGCGTTTTTTCAGGTTGACGATGGGGTAGGCCACCAGTTGGCCGGGAAAGTGGCAGGTAATATTGCCGCCGCGCGTGCTGTGCACCACGTCCACGGACGAGCCCCACAGGGCCGCGAGGTTTGGGGGCAGGTTTTCCTGCCCGGAATTTTTGCCCAGGGTCACTGTCGGGGGGTGCTCAAGCAGCAGCAATATGTCGTCGCCGCCCTGCAGCACAAAGGCCTGAGCCTGTTGCTGTATTTCAAAGGCCCGTTGGTAGGCTGTGCAGCCAAGATCAAATGCGTACATGTGAACCGGGGAGTTGGGGTTAACGGGGCAAGAAATCCCTCATTACCGGCATGAGCCGTCGCCGTCCAGCGTTCTGCAGCCCCGGCGGTGGTTCAAGCGGGTTTGGTCAGCTCCAGGGTTGGCTCAGGCCAGGTCGCAGGGCATGGACGTCTGGGAAAGATAGATGAGCTCTTCAACCATGCCCAGCAGTTCGGCAAGAATGCCCCCGCCAGTCATGGGATGACCAAAAAGTTCTTCCCTCTGCTGGTCCAGGCCGCGTTTGTCCACGGCGTCGGGCATGGTGGGCGAGAGCGTCTCCGCCAGGCGGCAGGCCAGAAAATAATCCTCCGCCCCAGCGGCAAACAGGCTTTCAAGCTTGGCAAAGCGCGGCGCGGCCTGCTGCCAGTAGGCCAGGGCAGCAGCTGGTGGCTCAAGGCTGGCAGCCGTGCACAGGGCGGCGTGCAGGTTGTTGCACGATGCGCCTGGCAGGCCCGTGCGCCAGCCCCACAGCCAGTGGGTACGGGCAAAAAAGAGGTGGTGGGCCACGGCCAGATCAAGCAGCTCGCGCGTGTGGCGCAGGGCGTCCAGCAGGGGGCCGCCCGTGCCTTCGGGCCATGCTGCGCAAGGGTGACGCAACTGCCACAAGGGCACGTCTACGCGGCTGGGCTCAAGGCCGGTCATACTGCGCAGCAGCTGGGCCAGCCATGCGTTGGCGTCGGGGCTGTGCGGCGTCTCAAGGTGTGAATAGCTGAGCACATACCGCCCCTGGCCGTACTGGCCGGTCACGGCCATGGGCTGGCCCTCCAGAAAATCCGCCGAAAGATTGACTCCGTACAGGTCGCGCCACTGCAAAAAGACCTTGGACGGAATGCTCTGCAGGGTGAGATCCGCCAGCCAGAAATCCTTGTCAGGAAATCCATAGGATGCCAGCACCGTGACGCGGTCGTCCTGCGCAGGGGCAAAGCGGCCCGGCCACCATACCGGCAGGGACGGCAAAAAGGCGCACTCCCGGGCTTCGTTCTGCGGCTGGCGGCTGGCGGCACGGCGAGCGCCGATGCAGGCTGACGTGATGCCAGCTGTGAGGTGGTCGGACCTGGGCGGGCCGTCTGGCTGATCCAGCCTTTGTGGTGAAAATTCATGCCCCTGGGTAACGTGCGTCCGCACGTGGCCCGAAATAAGGTGGTACAGGCGCTCAGGATAGGCCGCCCGCGTCCACGGGCAAAGGTTGAGCCCGTGATCTGGGTTGGGGTGGGTGAGGGCAAGCCCAGCACCGCCGCAAAAACCCAGATAGTTGCCACCTCGTTCCACCCACTGGCGTATGGCCTCGCGCCCTGCAGGAGCGAGGGCGGCTGCCTTGAGCCGCGCGTTGCCGCCGGGAACCAGCAGCAGCGATACGCCTGATTCCCCATGGCATTGGCCGTTGCCGGGGCCTTTGCCGCCCGGCTTGCCTAAATACGCGCCTTCGGCTATTTCTTGTCCCTTAACCAGGCGGCAGGGCAGTCCCAGTGCGCGAACAGCGCGCCAGGCCATGAGGCCCCAGATGTGGGACGCATCCCATAATATGCAGATTGGCTGTGCGGCAAACATAATACCGCAGTATCGCCGCCTTTTACGGAGAAAGCAAGATGGCGGATACGCTACCCAAGGGCTATGAGCCCCATGACGTTGAAGCCCGGTGGCGCAAGCACTGGGAGGATGACAAAACCTTTACGCCCGACCCGGACGCTCCCGGCGAGCCGTATTCCATTGTCATTCCGCCGCCCAACGTCACGGGCGCGCTGCATATAGGGCACGCGCTCAACCATACCCTTATCGACGTGCTTTGCCGTCATGCCCGCCAGAAGGGCAAAAATGTTCTGTGGGTTCCTGGTACCGACCATGCGGGCATTGCCACCCAGAACGTGGTGGAACGCGCCCTCGCGAAGGAAGGCAAAAGCCGCAAGGATCTTGGACGCGAGGCCTTTATCGACCGGGTGTGGGAATGGCGCGACGAATACGGCCACCGCATCCTCGATCAGGCGCGCGCCCTGGGCGATTCCGTAGACTGGACGCGCCTGCGCTTTACCATGGACGAAGGCCTTTCCGCCGCCGTGCGCAAGGTTTTTGTGCAGCTGTACAACGAGGGCCTGATCTACAAGGGCGACTACATCATCAACTGGTGCTCGCGTTGCCACACGGCCCTGGCCGACGACGAAGTCGAACACGAGCAGAGCCGGGGCAAACTGTGGAAGGTGCGCTATTTGCTGGCCGACGGCAGCGGGCACATCACCATTGCCACCACTCGGCCCGAGACCATCCCCGGCGATACGGCCATCTGCGTGCATCCCGAAGACGAGCGCTACGCGGGCCTCATCGGCAAAACCGCCGTGGTGCCCGTGCTGGGGCGCGAGATCCCCATTATCGCCGACGCCTATGTTGACCGCGAGTTCGGCACGGGGGCGCTCAAGGTTACCCCCTGCCACGACCACAACGACTGGATGCTGGGCAAAAAGCACAACCTCGTGTTTCTCAAGGCCATTGACGAAAACGGCGTCATGACCGCCGAGGCCGGGGTCTATCAGGGCCTTGCCAAGGACGAATGCCGCACCCGCATCGTGGCCGACATCGAAGCCGCCGGGCAGCTTGAGGGCATCGAAGAAATCGATCATGCCGTGGGCCATTGCTACCGTTGCCATACGGTGGTCGAGCCGCACGTCTCCACACAGTGGTTTGTGGCCGCCACCAAGATGGCCCCCGCCGCGCGCGACGCCGTGCCCGGCATGACCAAGATTTTTCCCGAAACGTGGCTCAAGACATACTACCACTGGCTCGACAACATCCGTGACTGGTGCATCAGCCGCCAGATATGGTGGGGCCACCGCATCCCTGCCTGGAATTGCGAATCGTGCGGCGAAATGGTGGTGGCCGAAGAAGCCCCCGCCGTCTGCCCCAAGTGCGGCGGCGCGCTCAAGCAGGAAGAAGACGTGCTCGACACATGGTTTTCGTCCGCCCTGTGGCCTTTTTCCACCATGGGCTGGCCCGAAGACACCAAGGACCTGCGCCGCTGGTATCCCACCTCGGTGCTGGTGACGGGTTTTGACATCCTGTTTTTCTGGGTGGCCCGCATGATGATGATGGGCATCCACTTTATGGGCGAGGTGCCCTTTAAGGACGTGTACCTGCACGCGCTGGTGCGCGACGCCTCGGGCCGCAAAATGTCCAAATCCACGGGCAACGTCATTGACCCGCTGGCGATGATCGACAAATACGGCTGCGACGCCCTGCGCTTTACCCTGACGGCCTTTGCCGCCATGGGGCGCGACATCCGCCTGTCTGAAGAGCGCATTGAGGGCTACCGCCACTTTGTCAACAAGCTGTGGAACGCGGCCCGCTTCGCCCTCATGAACCTGCCGGAAGAAGCCCCTGCCCCGGTGGCCCCGGAATCCGTGCCCGGTCTGCACCACCAGTGGCTGCTGCACCGGCTTGAAGTGGTCAAGCAGGACATGGACAAGGCTCTGGCCGATTACCGCTTCAACGATGCGGCCCAGCTGGGCTACAAGTTTTTGTGGAACGAATTCTGCGACTGGTATCTCGAGCTCATCAAGCCCGACATGCAGTCTGAGGACCCCAAACGCAAGGCCGAGGCCCAGTATGTGCTGTGGCTCGCCCTGCGTGAGCTGCTGGTGCTGCTGCACCCCATCGTGCCCTTTGTGACCGCCGAAATATGGGCGGCCCTGCCCGTTGCGGCCGGGGCAAAATCCACCGACATCGCCCGCGAGCTTTACCCTGCGGCGCGGCCCGCCTGCGTGCGGCCTGAAGAGGCCGGCCGCATGGAGCTGATTCAGGGCATCATTGTGGCGGTGCGCACCATCAAGGCCGAGCTTGGCATCAGCCCCAGCCACAAGGTCAGCCTTATGCTGCACCCTGTGAACGCGGCGCAGGCCGCGCTGCTTGAGGCCAACAGCCACTGCATGGCCACGCTGGCGCGGCTTGAAAACCTCACCATCGGCGCTGACGTGCATGCGCCCAAGGCGTCGGCCTCCGCCGTGGTTGAGGGCTGCCAGGTCATCGTGCCGCTCAAGGGCGCTGTGGATCTTAACGGTGAGCTGGCCCGCCTGGACAAGGAAATAGCCAAGCTCGAAAAAGACGTGGTGGGCGTAAACATGAAGCTGAGCAACGAAAGCTTTGTGAGCCGCGCCCCTGCGGATGTGGTGGCCCGCGAGCGCGAACGCGCCGAAAAGCTGCTGGACGCCAAAGCAAAAATGCAGGCCCTGCGCGCACGCTTTGCCGAGGCCCTGACTGAAGAATAACGCCAGTAACCCTCCAGGGGTACTGGTTTGCTGCTCGACGCGGACGACAGGCTGATGTCTGTCGTCCGCGTCGCGGTTCATGTGGCGGGCTACCCCGCGCAACGTAGTGAGGTTTGTATGAGTGCTGCCGCTGTAGCCTATCTGCAACTGGGCGCCGCCATTCTGGTAGAGGTGGGCGCCACGGCCTTTCTCAAACAGTCGGATGGCATGAGCCGGTTGTTTCCGACCATAGCATCCCTGCTCGGATACGGCATTTCGTTTTATCTGCTGTCACAGGTGCTCAAGATCGTGCCCATGGGCATATCGTACGGCATCTGGAGCGGCATCGGCATCGTGCTGGTGTCGCTGCTGGGGCTGCTGTTTTTTGGGCAAAAGCTCGACCTTGCCGCCTGCCTTGGCCTTGGCCTCATTGTGTTGGGCGTACTTGTCATACATTTTTTTTCGGGCTCCATGCCGCGTTAAAGCGTGATTAGTCCCTGCTGTTGCGTGCTAACAGGCTGTTATTACGCAATGGTTTTGTGCCATAGGTATATTTTTGCCTGTGTATTCCACAGGGGATGCCTGTTGACAGCCTTTGACAGACAGGCTATGTCCTGTTGTTCGAAAAAGCTCTTTTTGAGCGCAATATCCCACATGGAGGGAAATAATGCCCACGATTAACCAGCTTATCCGCATCGAGCGGAAGGCCGTGGTGAAGCGCAAGAAGACCCCCGCCCTGCAGGCTTGCCCGCAGCGCCGCGGCGTTTGCACCCGCGTTTACACCACCACCCCGAAAAAGCCTAACTCGGCTCTGCGTAAGGTCGCCCGTGTGCGCCTGACCAACGGCATCGAAGTTACGGCCTACATCCCTGGCGAAGGTCACAACCTGCAGGAACACTCCGTGGTGATCATCCGCGGCGGTCGTGTAAAAGACTTGCCCGGTGTCCGTTACCACATCGTGCGCGGCACCCTTGATACGTCCGGCGTGGCCGATCGTCGCAAGAGCCGTTCCAAGTACGGCGCCAAGCGTCCCAAGTAGTTTTTTTTCTTTCGGCGCGCGCCATGCGGCCCGCCTGGCTGCTTCCACCGTGAAGCGCCGGTCGCCGCGGGGTTTGGTGCCGCCGCTAACATGCATGAAGGAGAAACCCCATGCCCCGTAAAGGTCCTATTCCCAAGAGGGAAGTGCTGCCCGATCCGTTGTACGCCAGCCGCCTTGTCACCAAGTTTGTGAACAGGCTCATGTTCGACGGCAAAAAGGGTGCAGCCGAAAAGATTTTCTACAGCTCCCTTGAGACCCTGGCTGAGAAGACGGGCGAAGAACCCATGCGCGCCTTTGAAAAGGCCCTGGACAACGTGAAGCCCCACATGGAAGTCAAGGCCCGCCGCGTAGGCGGCGCCACCTACCAGGTTCCCATGGAAGTGCGCCCGGAACGCCAGGTTTCCCTGTCCATCCGTTGGCTTATCAACTACGCCCGTTCGCGCGGTGAAAAAGGCATGACTGCCAAGCTTTCCGCCGAACTGCTGGATGCTTTCAACGGACGCGGCGGCGCGGTGAAAAAGCGTGAAGACACGCACCGCATGGCCGACGCGAACAAGGCTTTCGCTCATTACCGCTGGTAAGAGGGCCTTCCGCTTTATCTCTGAATTCAGCCCGACGCCGCGTCCGCAAGGAAGCGGCGTCGGCTTTGCACCACACCGCATCCGCAGTATGGAGGAAACACCGTGTCCCGCACCGTTGCTGTAAACAAACAGCGCAATATCGGCATTATGGCCCATATTGACGCAGGCAAGACTACCACCACCGAGCGTATTCTTTTTTATACCGGCGTAAACCACAAGATCGGCGAAACGCACGACGGCGCCTCCACCATGGACTGGATGGAGCAGGAACAGGAGCGCGGCATCACCATTACCTCCGCCGCGACCACCTGCTTCTGGAAAGACTGCCGTATCAACATCATCGACACCCCCGGCCACGTTGACTTCACCATCGAAGTCGAACGTTCGCTGCGCGTGCTCGACGGGGCCGTGTGCGTGTTTGACGCCGTTGCCGGTGTCGAGCCCCAGTCTGAAACCGTGTGGCGTCAGGCTGACCGTTACCATGTTCCGCGCATCTGCTTTGTGAACAAGATGGACCGTATCGGCGCCAACTTTTTCCGCTGCGTGAGCATGATTCACGAACGCCTTGGCGCCAAGGCCGTTCCGTTGCAGCTGCCCATCGGCAACGAAGACAAATTTGAAGGCGTGGTGGATCTGGTGCGTGGGCACGCCATCCGTTTTGACAAGAGCTCCAAGGGCGCGGAATTCTCCATCGAAGACGTGCCTGCCGACATGAAGGCTCTCTACGACGAAAAGCATCACGAAATGCTTGAAGCCGTAGCCGAGGAAGACGAAGCCCTGCTCGAAAAGTATCTGGGCGGCGAGACCCTCACCGAAGAAGAAATCATCTCCTGCATCCGCAAGGCCACCATCTCCCGCAACATCGTGCCGGTGCTGCTGGGCTCGGCCTTCCGCAACATGGGCGTGCAGCCCCTGTTGGACGCCGTGGTGGATTACCTGCCTTCTCCGGTGGACATCCCGGCCATGCCCGGCCATATCGCTGGCAAGCCAGAAGAAATCATCGAATGCCATTGCGATGACAAGGAACCCCTTGCCGGTCTGGTGTTCAAGCTCTTCTCCGACCCCTTCATCGGTCACCTGTCGTTTTTCCGCATTTATTCCGGCTTCCTCGAATCCGGCATGACCGTGTACAATTCCAAAACCGGCAAGCGCGAGCGCATCGGCCGCATCCTCAAGATGCACGCCAACAAGCGTGAAGACGTGAAATGGGCTGGCGCTGGCGACATCGTTGCCCTCGTGGGCCTCAAAAACGCCTCCACCGGTGACACCCTGTGCGACGAAAAGCGCGAAGTCATCCTGGAATCGCTGAACATCCCTGATCCGGTTATCGAAGTGGCCATCGAGCCCAAGACCAAGGCCGACCGCGACGCTCTTTCCGCCGCTCTTAACAAGCTGGCCAAGGAAGACCCGTCCTTCCGCGTGAAGGGCGACGACGAAACCAACCAGACCCTGATCGCCGGTATGGGCGAGCTGCATCTGGAAATCATCGTTGACCGCCTCACCCGTGAATTCAACGTGAACGCCAACGTGGGCAAGCCCCAGGTTGCCTACCGCGAAACCATCTCCAAGCCTGCCAAGTCGGACCTCAAGTACGCCAAGCAGTCCGGTGGCCGCGGTCAGTACGGTCACGTCGTGATCGAGGTCGAACCCAACCCCGGCAAGGGCTATGAGTTCGTCAACTCCATCACCGGCGGCGTTATCCCCAAGGAATACATCCCCGCGGTCGACAAGGGCATCAACGACGCCCTTAAGGCTGGCGTGCTGGCTGGCTTCCCTGTGGTGGACGTGAAGGTCAACCTGGTTTTCGGTTCGTACCACGAAGTGGACTCCTCCGAGCAGGCCTTCTACGTGGCTGGCTCCATGGCGATCAAGGACGGCATGCGCAAGGCCACCCCTGTGCTGCTCGAACCCATCATGGACGTGGAAGTGGTCACCCCTGAAGAATACCTCGGCGACGTCATGGGCGACATGAACGGCCGTCGCGGTCGCGTGCAGAGCATGGAAGCCCGCGCTGGCGGCGCACAGAGCGTGCGCGCTCAGGTGCCGCTTTCCGCCATGTTCGGCTACGCCACTGACCTGCGTTCGCGCACCCAGGGCCGTGCGACCTTCACCATGCAGTTCGATCACTACGAACGCGTGCCCCAGGCCATTGCCGAAGAAATCCAGAAGAGCCGCACATAATTTGAGCCGTGCGGCATAGCCGCTCAAGGGCTTGATACGGCGGGGGAGGAAGCGGCGGTTTCCTCCCCCGCTTTGTTTTACCGCAGGCGCAAAATAGCTGTTGTTGACCGGGCGGGAAAAGTGCATCCTGCCAAAACGGACATGTATCGGGTTTATTGCGCTATGCTTCGGCAACTGCCGATGTTATTGCGGGCACAGTCAACGATGTTACGGAGAGGGCGATGCAGGACGATCTGCCAAAAGGGTTCAGGGCCGGTGCGGCGGCGGCCAGTTTTAAAAAGCCTGGCCGCGATGACCTTGGCATTATAGTTTCAGACACTACCGCAGTGCTGGCGGGCATGTTTACCCAAAACCTTTTCAAAGCCGCCCCCGTACTGGTGTGCCAGGAGATTCTGGCGACGCGCGGCACAGCCCGCGCGGTGCTTGCCAACTCGGGTCAGGCCAATGCCTGCACCGGCGACGAGGGGCTGGCCAACTGCCGCGCCACTCAGGCCATGGTTTCCGGCCTGACAGGGCTTGAGGCCAACGAAATTTTGCCCCTCTCCACAGGCGTTGTGGGCGCGCACCTCAAGATGGATCTGTGGCTTGAGGCTGTGCCCACGCTGGTCAAAAACATCGGTACCCGCGATGCGGAGGGATTTACCCGAGCCTTTATGACCACCGATGCCTTCCCCAAGTTTTCCATGCGCGAGGTGACGCTTTCGGGCGGCGTGGTGCGCCTGACGGTCATGGCCAAGGGCGCGGGCATGATCTGCCCCAACATGGCCACCATGCTCTGCGTTGCCCTCACCGACGCCAAGGTGGCCCGCGAACCATGGCAGGCCATGTTTGGACGCGCGGTGGAAAAGACCTTTAACCGCGTGAGCGTTGACGGCGACACCTCCACCAACGACACCATCCTCGGGCTGGCCAACGGCGCTTCGGGCGTGCCCGCCGAAAGCGCGGCCGATCTGGCCCTACTGGAGGAAGCCCTTACGGGGATTCTCGGTACGGTATCGCATATGCTCGTCATGGACGGCGAGGGAGCCAGCAAGGTCATCCACATCACCGTCACCGGCGCAGCCAGCGACGACGACGCCCGCACCGTGGCCCGCAGCGTGGGGCATTCGCAGCTGGTAAAAACCGCCATCTACGGAGGCGACGCCAACTGGGGCCGCATTGTGACAGCTGTTGGCTACAGCGGCGCAAAGTTTGACCCCGCAAAGGTCAGCATGAAGCTGTGCGGCATAGAGCGCTTTCGTCTGGGCTGCCCTGTCAACGAGGACAAGGAAGACACCCTTGCAGAGTTGCTCAAGGCCAAGGACGTACAGGTTGAGATTGACCTGGGCGGCGGCACGGGCTTTTACAACTTTCAGGCTTCTGACCTGGGGCACGAATACGTGAGCCTCAATTCCGACTATCGCTCTTAACGGCGCGGGCCGCCAAGGCTCGTGACTGTCAAAGGCCCGCAGCGCACAGCAGGTTTACATGTCCTGCCCCGGCGTTGCGGGCCTTTTGCGTTTGCCTTCAGCGTTGCGTCGCGCGGCCTGCACGGGGGTGCCGTTGCGCTGCAAAACGCCGTCTAAAAAACAACGACCTGCTTGCCCACCATTGCCTCCGAGGCTTGCCTCAGGTGCGCCTGGCGAACAGTATCAGCGGAGAGACCGTGCAGAGTGTCTGCCAGGGTCGTGCGCAGGGTTCCGGCTTCCACCATGCGGGCCACAGCGTCAAGTATTTCTCCCTGCCGCCCCATGTCCGAGGTCTTAAACAGCGAACGGGCGAACATGAATTCCCAGCAGATTCGGGCGCACTTGGTCTTGAACACCGTGATGTCCAGGGGAACCGCCGGGTCGTCGATAAGGCATACGCCGCCCTGCGGCGCAATGACTTCGGCCATAGCGGCCCAATGGTCGGCGGCGTGGGTGGTGCAGAATATGGCGTCCACCAGCGGCATGCCGGCCTCCTTGAGTCTGGCGGGAATGTTGTCCCTGCCCACCACGACGGAAGCGCCCAGATTCCTGCACCACTGGGTCGAGCTGGGTCTGCCTGCCGTGGCCGCCACCGTTATGCCTGCCCAGACGGCAAGCTGAATGATCATGGACCCCACGCCGCCCGCGCCGCCAATCACCAGCAGGCTGCGGCCCCGGTTGGCCCCGGCCTCGGCAATAAAGCCAAGTCGGTCAAATATACCCTCCCATGCCGTAATGCTGGTCAGCGGCATGACCGCCGCCTCGGCATCGCTGAGGTTGGCTGGCGCATTGGCCGCAAGGCGGGCATCCACAAGCTGATACTCGGCATTGCTGCCGTCGCGGGTAAGGTCGCCAGCATAAAAGACGCGTTGCCCCGGGGCAAACTGGTTCACCTGATCGCCAATGGCCGCGACCATACCCACGGCATCCCACCCCAGCACGCGCCGGGCGCCCGCATCAAGGCGGGAAAAAACCTTGGTGTCCACCGGGTTCATGCCTGCTGCGGCGACTTTTACCAAAATGTCATGGTCCTGTACCTCTGGAATGGGCCGATCCTGATTGCTGAATGCCTGCGGTGCCTCTGGCCCAAAGCCGCCGGTGGCGATAATTGCGTTCATGGGATCTCCTCGGGGTATGTGGTTGTTTTGAGTGGAGCCGGGCAGGCAGGGCCTGACAATCCCGCCTTCCGAGGCTCAACTAGAGAGAGCGACGGATGCCCGTTGAGGGGTTGCCGTTGCCGGTAATGAAGTCTGGGTGCCTGTATGGAAACGACCGACAGGGCAGACTTCATATCTGGCTGGTCCGCCGGAGCGGTAAAGCGCCTGAAACTTTTATGCCGGGCCTAAGTAAATATATTGGTAGCTATCAAAGAAGTAAAATTAATAGTTCTTGTGGCATCGAGTAGTGTTTGTTATCGATTTGACATGAAGCAACAAGATCTGGCTATTGATCTGCTGCGCACCTTCACCACGGTGGCGGAGACAGGCAGCTTTACCGCCGCAGGGGATATTCTGGGCCGTACGCAGTCAGCCATAAGCCAGCAGATCCGCAAGCTTGAAGACATTGTGGGCAAAAGTCTTTTTTACCGCACAAGCCGAGCCGTATTGCTCAGCAGCGACGGCGGGCTGCTGCTGGCACACGCCTACGACATCATAGCCCGCAATGACGAAGCCCTGCGCCGTCTGACCGCCCCCCCTATAGAAGGCCGTCTGCGGCTGGGCGTAACGGAAGATTTTATTCCACGGCAGTTGCCAGTGTTGCTCTCGCGTTTTGGCAAGGTCCACCCGCAGGTGCAGCTCGAGCTCATGACGGGGCTTTCAACCATGCTGGTCGAAAAGCTCAACGCCGGAGACCTCGATCTTGTCATCGCCAAACGCGACGCCCAGCCTCAGGCGGGACGGGTTATCTGGCGTGAAAAGCTGGTCTGGATAGCCTCGCCTGAGTACAAAACGGACAGCAACGGCACGTTGCCGCTGGTGGTTCTGCCTCCCCCCTGCTCATACCGGCGCGTCATGCTCGACGTGCTGAGGGCGGCGCAGCGCTCATGGCGCATCGCATGTACGGCGCACAGCATCATGGGGCTGCAGGCGGCCGTTGTCGGCAATCTGGGGCTGTCGGTGCTTGGGCGTTCGTTTTTAGGGCCTGACCTGGTCGAAGCGCCAGCCTCGCTGGGGCTGCCGGACATGCCGGATACCGAAATAGCGGTTTTTGGCGAAAAAGCGGCCATAGGCGAACTGGCCGACTGCCTGGTGACTTTTTTGACAGACGCGCTGGAAGGGCTGACCGGCAACGGGCGACCCCTGCCCATGGAAATTGTGGGTCAGATATGCGCGCGCAAGACCTTGCCGTGAGCAACGCTGCGACTGCAATGCCGCAAAATGGTTCGCCAGACAGCGGCGGACGCGAACTTTAGGGTTTGGCAGCGGAGGACGCCATGGAAAAAGACTTTTTTGCCCAGCGTTACCTGGAGGAGGTTGTTTCGTGCCCTGTCTGCGGAGGGCGGCACAGTCAGGTTGCCTACGAAGCTGGTAACGGGATACTGGCGCAAAGGTGCGACTGCGGCGCATACTATTGCGACCACAGGCTCAACCCGGAGGGGCTGGCCGCCTACTGGACAGACTACCAGAACCGGGAGCACAGCGCAGTTGCGGAAGAATGCGCCCTGCGTCAGCGCATGTACGCGGTCGATTACGCTTTTATCGCCCAATTTTTGCGCCCGGCGTCGCGGGTGCTTGACGTGGGCTGCGCCGACGGCTTGTTTCTGGATATGTTTGCAGCTGCTGGGCACCAGTGCGCCGGAGTGGAGTTCGGCCATGAGGCGGCGCTGAAAGCGGCAAAAAAGTATGAAGTCTGGGAGGGGTATTTTCCCGAGCTGGCCATAGACCCCGGCTATGATCTGATCATTTTTCGCGGCGTGCTGCAGTACGTGCAGTCGCCGCGCCGTTTTTTCGGCAAGGCGGCCCAGCTGCTGCGCCCCGGCGGCTATGTCTTTGTGACGGCCCAGCCCAATATGGAGGCCTTTTGCCATCAGGTGTACCGCCGCAAATTTCGTTTCAGTCTCACGCCCTGTGATTGCGTGGGCTACACGCCGCAATCGCTGGTGGCGGAGTTCGCGGCACGCGGCTGTACCACCGTGGGGCAGACGTTTTTTTATGAAGAAACCCCGTACGCAGACCCGGCAAACGACATACAGGCCGTAAGCCGCGCTGTGGAAGCCCAAAAAAAGGGCGAGGAACCTGTGGAGCTTTCTCCGCCGTTTTGGGGCAATATGATGACCATGGTCTTTCGCAAGGGCGAGGCCCGCTGCCAGTAGCAAAAAAAAATCCCGGCGTGATGCCGGGATTTTTGCTTGTGAGCGCCAAATTGATTTTAGAGGTTCTCGGCCACCCAGTCCACAATCTGGGTCATGCGCGAAAGCGTATGCTGGTTAGCCCGCTGGCGCTGGCCGATTTCTTCCATGGAGCCATCCAGCCGGTAAATGCGCCAGTCGCCTTGGGGCAGTACGCCCAGATGCACCGCTTCGTTGACTGCGGCTCTGGCCTCGCCGGGTGAGCAGAACAGGTCAAATTCCTGCACGCCGGGATCAAGGATTACCTCTGAACCGCTGGCAATATCAACAATGTAGTTGCCAGGGGCATAGGTATACACAAAGGGGCAGGGTTCCACGTGAGCATCTGGCGCAGGATCCTGCGCTGGCTGCGTCCGGGTACAGGCCACAAGCGCCAGGCCCAGCAGGGCGGTGCAAATAAGGCGAGCGTCCATTATCAACCTCATGTGCTATGGTTCAGCGCCCGGAAACGGCCATTTCGCGCAGACGGCGGATGCGTTCTTCCAGAGGCGGATGGGTGCTGAAAAGGTTTGCCATGCCGCCGTGGGCGAACATGGGGGCAACAATAAACATCTGTTCCGTGCTGGGGTTGCCCTCCTGCATGGGTATCTGCCCGCTGGCTATGCCCAGCTTGTTCAGCGCGCCAGCAAGGGCCAGCGGCTGGCCGCAAAGGGCCGCGCCGGTGTCGTCAGCCAGATACTCGCGCGAGCGAGATATGGCCATCTGGATAAGCCCGGCAGCCATGGGTGCCAGCAGGGCCATGGCGATGGCGGCGATGGGGTTTACGCCGCCTTCTTCGTCCCTGTTGCCCCCGCCAAAAATGGCCGTGAACTGAAAAATATTGGCCAGCGTCACAATGGCTGAGGCCATGACGCCCGCAATGGTCTGGATGAGAATGTCGCGATTGACGATGTGCCCCACCTCGTGCGCCAGAACGCCGCGCAGCTCTTCGGGCGAGAGCAGACGCATGATGCCTTCGGTAACGGCAACAACGGCGTTTTCAGGGTTGCGCCCCGTGGCAAAGGCGTTGGGCGCTTCTTCGGGTATCACGCAGATGCGCGGCTTGGGTATGCCCGCATTGTGCGCCAGTTCCTCAACAATCTTGTGCAGGTATGGGGCTTCTTCGGGCGCGAGTTCACGTGCCCGGTACATGGAGAGCACTATTTTGTCAGAGTACCAATAGCTGCCCACATTCATGAGCAGGGCGAGCCCAAAGGCGAAGATAACGCCTGTGCGTCCGCCCATCAGGCCACCGAGCATGATTATGATGGCGGAAAGCAGGGCGAGCAGAAGAACAGTCTTGATCTGGCTGGTCATGCATTTTCCTCTCAGGCAAATTTTTGCGGCGGTTCTGCCGCACGCTGCTTGTAATATAAGCACTCTGGCGCTGGTGGCAAGAAGGCCCGCATCAGGGATGGCGTGCCCGCCACCACAGCTGGAACACCAGCAGCGTCCACAGGGGCTTGCGCAGATCGGCCCGGCCGGAGACGTGCTCGTCCATGAGGGCGCGCACCGCCTGATAGTTAAAGATTCCCTGCGCCTTGAGCGTTGATTCGCTCAGCAGGTCTTCCATGAGGGGGCGCATGCGTCCACGCAGCCATTGCGCCACAGGGATCTGAAAACCGCGTTTGTTGCGGTGCAGGATCTCGTCGGGCAGAAGCTCAGAAAAAGCTTTTTTAAGCAACCACTTGCGTTTGAAACCATGCAGCTTTTTGCTTATGGGCAGGCGCGCGGCAAATTCGGCGGCGTCCTTGTCCAGGAAGGGCGCGCGAACCTCCAGACTGTGCAGCATGGAGCAACGGTCAACCTTGACCAGAATGTCGTCGAGCATGAACTGGCGGGCATACACATGAAAAGCCCGAGCCAGCGGCGAGGCTGCGCTTTGCGGCTGCCAGTGCTCGTACTGCTCGCGCGTGGGGGCAAAGAGCTCGTCCGGCGACAAAAAGCCGGGCTGACGGTCCTTGAAGTCCGCATCCAGGACGGATTCCTGCATTTCCGGGGTAAAAGCCGTCAGCATGGTCTGCACGCGCTGCCACGCAGGCGCGTGGGCCGCCCGCAAAAAGGTGGCCACGGCCAGACGCGGATTGATATATCCGGCGGACGACGGAAGCATGCGGGCCAGCGGTTCGATAACGCCCTTGCGCAGGGCGGCCGGGGCGGCGTTGTACCACTGGGCGACCTTAAAGCCGATGTAGTGCTCATAGCCAGCCCACAGCTCGTCCGCGCCGTCGCCGCCCAGGGCCACGGTGACCTTTTCGCGCGTAACGCCCGAGAGTAGCCATGTGGGCGCTACAGAGGCGTCGGCCATGGGCACGTCCATGCGGCTGATGATGCCGGGCAGGGTGTCGGCGCATTCCTCCGCCGACAGCACGCGCTCGTGGTGGTCGGTGCCAAAGGCCCTGGCCACAATGCGGGCGTAGCGCGACTCATCGTAGCTGGCCTCGCTAAAACCGATGGAAAAAGTCTTGATGGGCGTGGAAGACTGCCGGGCCATGAGTCCCGCCACAATGGAAGAATCGATGCCGCCCGAAAGAAAAACGCCCAGCGGCACATCACTGACCATGCGGCGTCGCACGGCGCGGGCCAGCAAAAAGCGCAGCTCCTCGCACAGGTCGTTGTCGCTGCGGCTGTCGGATTCGTCGGGCGTGGGCATGTCCCAGTATCTGGCAATGCGCAGGTTGCCCTCCTGGAGCAGCAGCATGTGCGCGGGGGGCAGGCTTTGCACCTCGGTGTAGACGCTGTGCGGCGTGGGAACATATTCGTAAGCCAGGTAGCGCATGACCGCCCGGGGATCCATGCTCAGGCTCAGATGCTTGAGCTGCTCAAGGCCCGTTAGCTCGGAGGCGAAATACAGCCTGCCGTGCTGCACAGTGTAAAAAAAGGGCTTTTTGCCAAAACGGTCGCGGGCGCAGAACAGGCGGCGCTGCTGGTTGTCCCACAGGGCAAAGGCAAACATGCCGTCAAAGCGCGCAAGGCAGTCCGGCCCCCAGATGCGATAGCCCTCAAGGATGACCTCGGTGTCAGAGCTGGTCTGAAAATGTCCCCCCAGGGCGGTCAGCTGCTCCTTAAGCTCGGCATAATTGTATATTTCGCCGTTAAAGGTGACGGTCAGCTGCCCGTCGGCGCTGTGCATTGGCTGCCCGCCGCCGGAAAGGTCAATGATGGAAAGTCGCCTGTGCCCAAGACACACCGGGCCGTGGCTCCACTGCCCCTCGCCGTCGGGGCCGCGATGGGCCATGCGGTCGGTCATGGCCTTGACCCATTGCCCGGCCTCAGGTGTGAGAGGAGTGGCATCTATCTGACAAATGCCTGCTATACCGCACATTTTTGCTTCCAGATCGTATAGTGTTTGATAAAAATATCCGCCAGCCGCTGGTTGTTGCGGGTGGGGTCAAACATGTCGGCCGCCAGCTGTTTGCCGTTGTGCGCAAGCCTGTGGGCCAGGGGGGCGTCGTCCGCAAGGCGCTGCAGGGCGTCAGCCAGGGCTGCGGGGTCGTTGGGCGGAACGGCAAGGCCGGTTTTGCCGTCAAGCACCACCTCGGGCAGGGCGTTGACCGTGGTGCTGACAACAGGCAGACCATACGCCAGCGCCTCAATGACAGTGTTGGGGATGCCGTCGCGGCGGCCCGACTCGTGCACCACGCAGGGCGCGGCAAAAATGTCGTGCTCGGCCAGGATGCGCGGCAGCTCGTTGTGCGAAATAATGCCCGGCAGCAGCACTCGGTCTTCAAGCTGCAGGTTTTCGCGCAGGCGCAGGATTTCCGCTTCCATGCGCCCCAGGCCCATGACAGCGCCGCCGCCGCCCGCCAGCGTGAGCCTGAAATCAAGCCCACGGTCGCGCAAAAGCCCGCAGGCCTTGATGAGCACGTCAAAACCCTTGGTAACGTCAAAGCGGCCAAGAGCCAGCAGACGCACGGGGCGTTCCATGGGGCCCTGCTTTTCGTCCGTTGCCGGGGCGGCATTGTCGCCTGACGGCAAAGGCGGAAGGGTAAGGCTGTTGTAGATAAGCTCCACCTTGCCCGTGGTCTGTCCACCGGCAAACGATTCGATACGTTTTTTGTCTGCCGCGTTATTGGCCCGGACAAAAAAGGCTGCGGTCAGTTTATCACCAAGATCGGGGTCGGCCGGTTCCAGATTATCGCCCCGGGCGGCAGTGGCAAATGGCAGACCAGCAATCCTAGCGGCTACCCAGGCGGCCGTTGCCGTACCACGGGGCCAGGGCGCGTAGATCATGTCTATGCCTGCCTCTTTGAACAGGCGGCCCAGATATACGCCCGCGCAAAAGGCCCACAGGTTTTCACCCATGGTTTCCCAACTGCGCCAGCGACGAAAGAGCGCCTTGCGAAACAGCCGACCAGTGCGCAGCGGGTGCAACAGCACCTGCCGAAAGCACTCGCCCAGCACGCGGCCCAGGGCACGAATGCCGTATGTGTGCGTTTCACCGGCTACGGCGCGCATCTCGTTGGAGCAGTGGCGCAGGTTCGGGCCATACAGGCTGTAGACGGAAAGCGGCAGCAAGCCCTTGAGGCCTTCTACTTCTCTGAAAATAAAGGGCTGTGTGAACAGTGGATACCACAGCAGAACATAGGCCACATGCGGCAAGCCCGTCTTGAAAGCGGGGCGGGAGGCCTGGGTGCTGGTTTCCGTCATGGTTTTCTCCAAATGCGGCGGGCATTCTCAGCAGGTTGCTGGGTATTGCCTCTGTAGCCGTCTCGCTGTGCTGATATAATCAATGTCGCCATGTTGGTTAGTAAAAAAACAGATAGTTACGGGATTGACGGAGTGCATGTCCAGTCGCCCTTGCCCTGCACTACAGGCGAAGTGGGGCCGAGCTCGCGGCGCAGTTCATCCATGGTCACGCAACGCACGTCATAGTGCCTGTGCAGCCAGTTGAGCCATGCGTCGAGCTTGCCTTTAAAGCGTTCTACCGCCCGGCCGTCGGGCATGTGGGGAGCTCCGCCCGCCATCATCTCTGAGGAATGCCATGTCAGTGAAAGCACCTGACCGCCCCGCGCCGCATACAGCCGTGTGATGGCGCACATGGCCCAGAGGGGGTGGTAGACGGGCAGCAGGGCCAGCGCGCCCCAGGTTTTGAGGCTTGCGCGGGCCTTTGCCCCCAGGGGGGCTGGCAGAGCGCGCAACAGCCGGGGCAGCGGGGGAACAAGCGGGGTAACTGTAAGCGGAATTTCAAAAATCTTGCTGTGGCCCGCATTGACCCAGTATGGATTGGCCGGTGCGTCAAAATGGTCGGGCCCCTGTAGGGACGTTGCGGCGCAGTGCAGAGGCCGCACCGAGGCGTCGCAAAGGATGCCCGCCGCAGCGAGCAGCGGCCAGTGGCTGCGGTGCAGGTCCCACCTGCCCATGCGGAACGAGGTTATGGGCAGGGTTTGAAAAGCCCGGCCAGCCTCCATCAGGGTCGCCAGTTTAGCGGCAAAAAGCTCGTCTGCGAGGGCTGCTGCGGGCACGCTGTCGGCCTTGTCGGGCAGGGCGCTGTCCGTCCCGTCCAGCGTCAGGGGCGGGGTGTTCCAGTGGTGCAGGTGCGCCCCGATTTCCGCTTTGTGCTCGTCGCGCAGCCATGTAAGCGTTTCATGCGAACCTTTGTCGGCCAAAACGCTGTGGGCGCAAAACAGGGTTGGGCGGACGCCCAAGGCGCAAAAGGGGGCAAGGCTTCTGAGGCTTGCGGTGTTGCGCGTGGTAAACCCGCGACGGGCGTAGTGCCCGCCGAAGAGGCCCTCCTCTTCAACATCCAGGCTTACGACCAGATAAAGCGGCTGCCGTGCGCTCATGCGTGACCTTCTGCTCCTGAGCCCATGGGCGTGTGCGCAGGTGCGTCGGCGACAGCTTCGCTGCCGCCTCGCCCGCCGGTATTGCGCCAGTAGCGCAGGCTTTCGTCCACATAAAGGCGCAGCAGGGCGGAGATGTTGTTTTCGTGATCAAACATTTTTTCCACACGGGCGCGTCCGGCCTCGGCCATGCGGCTTGCGTGCTCCCTGTCTTCAACCATGTGGCGCACGGCGTTGGCCAGGGCGCGGGGGTTGCGCTGGGGGGTCAGCAGGCCGGTCTCGCCGTTGATGATAACCTCTGAAATGCCGCAGACATCGGTGGCGATAACAGGCATGCGGTGCGACAGCGCTTCCATGATCACGTTGGGGATGCCGTCGCGGTCTCCGTTGGAGTGCACAACGCTGGGCATAATGAGCATGTCGTGGTCGAGCATGTAGCCGCATATCTGGTCGTGGGGGATAAAGCCGGGCATGTGCACAATATTCTGCAGGCCCATCCTGTCGCGCATGCCCTTGAGCTTGAGCCGCCAGCGACCGTCGCCCACCAGGGTGAGGTTGACGGGGATGTTTTCGCGCTGCAGACGTGCCATGGCCGTGAGCAGATCAGGAAAGCCCTTGGTGCGGGCAAAGCGCCCCACGGCAAGCAGGCGGTAGGGCGGGCGCATGCTGACCGCGCACTGCCCCTTGGGCGTAAAGGTCAGGCTGTTGTAAATGGCGTGTACCTTGTCCTCCTGGCCCGAAGGGCAAAAACTGCGCAGCCAGTTTACGTTGGCGTGGTTGTTGGTGCGGATAAAGAGGGCGTCGGCGGATTTTTCGCGCAGCAGGCCGTCCTGGGGGTAAATGTCGCCCGCGCGGCCGGTAAAGGCAAAGGGAATGCCGGTCAGGCGCGACGCCACCCACGCCGCCGTGGCCGGGCCGTTTGCCCATGGCGAATGGATAAGCTTGATGCCGTCGCGCTCGCACAGCTCGGCCAGCAAAAAGCCGGCCATAAAGCACCAGAGGTTTTCACCCAGGGATTCCATGTTGCGCATGCGGTGAAAAAATCCCTTGCGCATGAGGGTCAGGACCTTGAGCGGGGTGCGCCCAAGCGCCCGCAAAAAGGCCTGCAGGATGCGCAGCGTGCCCCCCACTCCCATGCGTTCCACCGGGCCGGGAAAGTTGCGCATCTCTTCGCTGCAGCCGCTCAGGCTTTTGCCATACATGGTGTAGGCGCGGATGGGCAGGCCCCGCGCCATGAGCTGCACGACTTCGCGAAAGATGAATGTTTCGGAGGAAAGGGGAAACCAAAGCAGAACATAGGCAATGGTCGGCAGGTTTTCTGAAACCGGCTGGGATGCGCCTTTGTCTGCATCTGCGCCTGTACAATGCGTCATGGTTTTCTCCGGTGCAAACAAGAGCCGGGCCAAACGGCCCGGCACGGCAGACGAACAGACGCCTACCCTGAAAAAAATGAACAGGCAGGATTTCGCCGCCTGGCAGGGCGACAAAGCGGGAGTGTCAACGCCCGCCCTGGCAACAGTTCGACCTCAATTTGGGTCATAAGAATTTACGCGTCGTCGCCCTCGTTGGCGTGCTGGCGCTTGTAGTCGTCCACGATGGCCCAGGCCTTGGGAATTTCTTCTTTCACCGCGTCCAGCGCCTTGCGGATGTGGTCTTCGTTGTGCGCGGCAGAAAGGAAGAAGCGCAGGCGGTCCGTGCCTTCTTTGACTGCGGGAAAAGTGATGGGCATCACGTAAATACCGCGTTTGAACAGGGCGTTGGACAAAAAGCCCGCAACCATGGGGTCGCCCACCATGACGGGCACCACGGCATAGCCCTGGGCCGCGCCGGTATCAAGGCCGATGCTCGCGGCGTATTCAATAAAGAACTGTGAAATCTTCTGCAGCTTGTGCACCCGTTCGGGTTCGCGCAGCATGATTTCAAGGGCCTTGTGGCAGGCTACTGCGATGATGGGGGGCATGCCTACGCTGAAAACAAAGCCCGGAGAGCCGTACTTGAGAAACTCGATCAGTTCATGACGTCCGGCGATAAAGCCGCCGCAGCCGCACATGGACTTGGAGAGCGTGCTCATCCACATGTCCACGTCTGTGGGGTCGATGTTGAAGTATTCGTGCGCGCCACGGCCAGTAGCGCCCAGCACGCCCAGCGAGTGGGCTTCGTCCACCAGCAGCATGCAGTCGTAACGTTTTTTCAGCTCGATGATGCGCGGCAGATCCGGGATGTTGCCGTCCATGCTGAACAGCCCTTCGGTAACGATGACGGCGCGTTTGTGCTCAGCGCGCTTGGCCTTGAGGAGTTCTTCAAGTGCGTCGCAGTCGTTGTGGGCGTACGAGTAGCGCGAAGCGCTCGAAAGGCGCGCGCCCTGCACCAGCGAATTGTGGGCCAGACCGTCGTGAAAAATGGCGTCGCGGTGGCCAAACAAAAAGCCAAGGGTGGATACGTTTGTAGCGTGACCGCTGACATAAACGATGCAGTCTTCCACGCCGTACAGGTCGGCAAGGGCGCGCTCAAGCTCCCTGTGCGGGGGGCGTTCGCCGCCGACCAGACGGCTGGCGCCGGCCGATGTGCCGTAAATGCCGGCCGCCTCGGTGACCGCAGCGGTGATTTCGGGGTGACCGTTGATGTCGAGATAATCGTAGGTGGAAAAGTTGAGATATTCCTTGCCCGAGATGAGCGTGGTGGCCTTGGCCGCACGTTCATGGCAAAGGAACAGAGGATTTTCCATCCCCATCTTGGCTCCCATTTCCACAAGCCGATCAAAGGCGAGCTTGGAACGCGTGCGGTTAAATCCGGAAGCGCTGCTTTCGGCGGCGGCGGGAGTTTGCACCGCCTCTTGACCAGCCTGACAGGAATGGTTGTTCTTCATGCCTCATCCTCGTAAATTTGTCCAAAATAGCCATGCCGGTGGGCCAGGTGGGGCTGCAATCGGCAGGCGCAACATTGTAAGAAATCAATATAGCCAAAGCAAGAAACTATGGCAAGCAACGATTGCAGCGGCAACAATAGCCAGTTTGCGGGCAGACAGGGTCTCCTTTGCCCTTGTGGCGGCCAGCGTGAACGGCATTGCTGGCTGGACAAGCTGGTAGATATCTACTAACATGATCCGTTACCCATTTGGCTGCAACGCCCCTTTTGCCCTGCCTCGATCCTGTCGGGTCGCAGGGCCTTGGCCCTTTACAGGCATGAAGATATGCGTCAGGACTCCGAAAATCCAGCCCAAGACACCCCACAGGGCGAAATAGCTCTTGATGGCGTGCGTTATGCCAATCTGCACCATGCAGGCCAGCAGTGGCGCGTTGGTGCGGTCAACCCCGCATGGCGGCAGGAGCTGCTTGCCCTGCCCGTTAATCCTGACGGCAACGACCTTGCCCGGCTGGAAGATCGCGGCCTGTGGATAGCGCCCGTGCGCGCCGGGGGCACGCCGCCGCTGGCGGTTTTGTGCTGCGGCCTTGGGTCTGTATGGCCTGGCATGGGGCGTGAGCTGTACGACAACTTTCCCGCTGCCCGCGCGGCCATGGACCGCCTTGCCTCGGTGGCCGACTGGGACGTGCTGGGTCTCATGGACGAAACAGACGTGGAAAAGGTCAGCCTTACCCGCTGGCAGTCGCCCTACGTCTTCATGCTCGAATACGCCCAGTGGAGCGTGTTGTCTTCGCTGGGGCTCAGTCCTGCGCTGTTTTGCGGCCATAGTCTGGGCGAAATCATCGGCCTCTGTATCTCCGGTATTCTCGCGCCGGAAGTGGCCTGGTATATCATGGACACGCGCGCCGTGCACATGGCCGAGATGGAGGCGAGGGCCACCCGCGAGACGGGCATGATGGCCGTGCATGCCGATGCCGAAGCCATCAACGAAGCATGCGCCGCCTTTCCTGCGCTCTATGTTTCCAACTACAATACGCCGCACCAGTTTATTTTGAGCGGCCCGCGCGAAGTGCTGCAGGAGGCCCGCAAAAGCCTGCGCAAAAGTCGCATCCCCTCCATCATGCTTAACGTGAGTCTGGCTTTTCACCATCCCAGCATGCGCGTCCTGCGCGATATTTCGCTGCGCCGCCTGAGCGCGCTCGAAACGCACGCGCCCGCAACCCCGATGTTGAGCTGCATTGACGCGCAATTTTATCCGGGAGACGCCGCATCCACCTGCATGCATATTGCCGATCTGGACGAAAATGCCGTGCGTTGGACGGAATGCGTGCAGACCATGTGGAACCGCGAGAACATCAGGTATTTCTTCGAGCTTGGGCCGCAGGATACCCTGTGCAGCCTGGTGACCGACAACGAGCCGCAAGCCGTCTGTTTTGCGGCGGGACGCAAAGGGCGCGAGGTTGAAGGCATGCGTCAGGCCTGCGCCCGTCTGTACTCGCTGGGCTACCTGCCGCACGCAACGGTGAAGAGCCGCGCCAGCGAGGCGGCTGAGGGCGGCGAATCGCGTCTGTTGGCGTGCATGCCCGCTCCCCATTGCGGGTTGCGCCCAGTTGCGCCGACCAACCAGGGCCAAGCTGACGGTGCGGGAGCATCCGCGAAACCGGCTCTTGCTGCCGAGGCTGAAAGCGTGCCTGCCGAAACCGGGGTCGACACGGCGACAACCGCGACTGTCGCGAAGGCCTCCTACGCCGAAAGCCTTTCGGTTGTGCTGGAAATTCTGGCGCAGGCCTGCGCCAGACCTGTTGCGGACCTGCGCCCCGAGATGGATTTGCGCTATGATCTGGCGCTGCGTTCCAGCCGCTTTCCCCTGATTGTTCAGGATGTGGAAAAAGCGTTGGGCATCAGCGTTAATTTTGAAGATCTGTTGCAGGTCTCGACGGTGGGCGACCTTGCACGGGTGCTCTCCGGCGGCAGTTTTCGCGCGGGACCCCGCGTGGAAACTGCCGACAAGCCCGACGCGACGGCCAAAAACTGCGCGGAGCCCCTGCGCAGGTACGCGCCCCTTGCGGAGCTGCCCCCTGCGAATGCCGCAGCAGAGGTATGCCTTGAACCTTTGCCGCTTGACCCGTGCGCCAAGGGCGTAAGCCTCAAAAACGGCGATGTGCTGGCGCTCCTCGTGTTTGATAAAAATATTCTGCCCCGTCTGCTGAGCGGGATAGCGCCGCTTGGCTGCGTGCTGGGCGTGCCGCGCGACCTCATGGAGCAGTGCGCTCCCCTGGGCACTGCTGGGGCAAGCCTTGCGCCGCTTGATATTAGCCTGGAGGATTGCGTCGACCCGTCGCAGGCGGTCAGTCAGGTGCGGGCGGCCATTGCCGGTTTGGCGCAAGATTATGGCCGTGTTGACGGGGTGCTTTTTGTACCGCCTGTACCGGCTGGCATAATGGTTGCCGCACCCGAAAATACAGGCTGCGCCCCAGCGGCGGACGGCATGGGCAACCCGCTGCAAGCCGCGCTTGAGGCTGCCCAGCCCCACGGGCTGCGGTTTGTCGGCACCTGCTCTGTGCTTGCGCCGCATGCGGAAAACTGCATTTTTGACGCCCCACTTGACAAAATACTGGCTGCCGCCAGCGCCAGGGGGCTTGTTGTGCGCGGCATACGCATGCTGCATGGCCCGGAACGCGCCAGTCTTGATGAATGGGGCGACATGCTGGCCCGCGAGCTTTTATGCGGCACTGCCTCCCATGTGCTCTGGGTGCGCCCCGGCTCCCTGACGGGTCCGGTCGCCTGTCACGAGCCGACAGGCGCAGCGCTTGTGCGCGTATGTCCGGAGCAGTTTCCTCTGGTTTTTCCCGATCCTGTGCCACCGTACAGGCCCATGGCCACCCTGTTTCAGGGGGGCTGCCATTTTTCACGCTTTGCCGACAGGGCGCTGTCCGTCCACGGCGGGCAGCAGGGCAACAGCCTGGGAGATACGGTACCTACCTTGCCGGTGTGCCGCAGCCTGAAGGCCCTGCTGGAGGGCGCGCGGCAGTGCCTGCCCTGGCTGAAGGTTTCCGGTTTTTGCGACCTGCGCTTTTTTGACGCGCCGAGGCTTGCCCCCGGCGTCACGCGCGAATGTCTGGTTACCACGGAGGCCGAGCCCTGGCTGATGCAGGAAAAAGTTATGACGCGCATGTGCCGCAGCACCCTTGCGGTGCGCGGGTTGACGCCAAACGGGCGGCATACGGCCCTGTATGCGCCGGTAAGCGAAGGCATGGTGTGGCTTGCGGCCCACGCCAGCGATGTGCGCCCCCTGTGGACCGAGGTGCCACCGGCTGCGGTTGCGAACCATGTGGGCGCGGATGTGTCCGGCTATTACCGCAGCATCGGCCTTGGGGCGGACTGGCATCTTGTGGAAAGTTTTGCCGTTTTACCCGACAATTTATATGCAGCGGCTCTGCGTCTGCCGCAGGCACGCATTGCCCCCGGTCTTGATTCTGAGTATAGTGACGTCGTGCTTGTGGTAGAGGGTGTGATGCAGGCCGCACGGCTTGCCATAACCGCTGAATACTCCAAGGATTTTGACGATTCTGCCGCCATGGCTGAGGCCGTTGGCGCGTGGCGTCTGCATGCTGTGGGTTTTATCCGCATGGGTGAGGCCCCGGCAAACGGCCCCTTGCATGTGCTCATGCAGCGCTCCTGGTCTGCCAAGCGCCTGCGCCGGTTTGACGCGCAGGTTGTTGACAGTAGGGGTACTGTTATTTTGACTATTCACCATCTTGAATTTGACCGATGTGTCCAGGCGGGGCTCGCGCCAGCCCAGGTGCCGTCGGTATAAACACACAATCTGCTCAGCGTTGCGCCAACGCAAAAACGCAAAGGGTGCCAGATGCTCACTGCGCAAGCAAACCTTACCACACGTTTTTTTCTGCTGCTGATGCTTACGGCGGCCTTGCTGGCCGGGGCCTGCTCCAAAAAGGCCGGGCTCAAGTCGCCGGAACTTCCCGCCAAACACTGGCTTGAAGAAGCTCCCGGCGTGCCGGTGGAAAACAAGAGCAAGCTCGAATCCGCGGTGCCGAACCTGTACGACCCCAAGAAGGTATTTTCCTTTGAGGACTGCGTGTTCCTGACCATCCAGCAGTCGCCGGCCCTGGTCAACAGCGCTGTGGACATCGAGATCAAGCGCCTTGCCCAGACCGATGCCGTATGGAAGTACCTGCCCGAGCCGCATATGCAGTTTACCGTGTCCAACAACCTGACGCGGTACAACATGGACAACAAGGACACCCCCAGCGATTACGGACAGGCGCGTTTTCGCGTGGGCTTTTTTGCGGCCTTCCCCAACCCCATGGCGACCTATTTTGAGCATCAGGTGCAGACGGCCATGGTCAATCTGGCCATTTCCACGCACCGCAAGGCCGTTGGCAAGGCTATCAGCAAGATCGGCGAAGCCTACCTGCAGCTGCAGGCCCAGCAAAAAATTGTCGAAGCGCAAAAAGAACTGCTGCCGCTCGGCAAGGAGCTTGTGGATTACTGGCAGAAGGTGGAATCGGTCGATGGCCGCCAGGGCGTGTCTCTCAACCTGGCTATCCAGCACCAGCGGGAACTTGAGCTGCGGCTTGAGCAGACCAGGATGAAAGAGATCATGCAGCGCACCAAGCTCAAGATCCTTGCGGGTGTTGAGCCCCAGCAGCGCCTTGAGGTGGACACCAAGAGCGCCGACACGATTCTGGCCGGTTTTGACGGCCACAAGCTTACCTGGGAGGAGCGCTGGCCCGCTACCGAAGACGAGCTGCTGCTGCGCGGTCAGGTAAAACTGGGCGACTACAATATTATGGTCGCCTGGGCGCAGTACGTGCCCACCATGAGCATCGCCCTCAACAACAACCCGCCAGCTGGTCAGTATCAGCCGACCAGCGGCACTGAAGACACGTTCCTTCATCTGACGTTTGACTTCCCGCTTATCGACTGGGGGCGCAGGTATCGCGGCGTGCAGACCGCCCGCATGAACAAGGCCCAGGCCTTCCATGAGCTGGCCCGCAAGCGCACCGATTATTCCAACCAGTGGCTGCAGAGCGAGCAGCGCGTGGCGCTGGCCGAAACCGAACTCAAGCTTGCCAAAACCCGCCTGGATACGGCCAGCATGCAGTTCAAGGAAGCGCAGATTTCCTTCCACGAAGGTATCGTGCAGCTGCCCGACATGGCCAGCAAACAGGAAGACATGGTGCAGGCGCGCATTGCCTATATCAATGCCGATCTTGATTACAAGCTGGCGCAGCTTGAGTGGATGTCGCTTTCCAACTCGTTGGCGCAGCGGTTCCTTGGGCTTCCGGCCAAGGAGGTTCTGTAATGCCTTTTATGCAAAAAATACTTCCGGCAGGGCTGCGGTGCGGCCTGGCCTTCGCAGTTATCGCCTCTGCGGCTCTGGGCATCTCCTTTGCAGTGGGCAGCCCGGTGCTGGCGGCTGAAAGTTCCATAGGAGCTGGTGCCACCATTTTGACAGGCAAGGTCGTTACCACGGTAACCCGCGCCGTGCCCGTGCCCTTTAACGCCGTTGTGGACGAAGTGCTGGTCAAACCAGGTGAAGCCATAGACAAGGGCGCGCCCCTGATGCGCTATCACCTGCAGGAAGAAGCCGAGCGGGTGCTGCAGCGCGAGGTGACCACCGGCGCGGCAACGGAAGACCTGAAGGGGCAGGTGCTTGATCTGGAGCGCCGCCTTGCGGAGACCTCTGCCCAGCGCAATAAGGCCCGGCAGCTGGCCGCGTCCGGTCTGGGCTCCGCCCAGGCATCGACCAGGCTTGAAGACGACGTACACTCGCTGCAGCGTCGCATCGACCTTTTGCGGGTGACCATCCAGAAGTCGGAAAAAAACTTCACCGCGCGGCTCGAGGAGCTGAGCGGGTACTTTGGCACCACCATCAAGGAAGGCGAACGCCTGCCCTCCTCGTTGACGCTGGCCTCGCCCATCGACGGATATGTGCTTTCGCTGGACGCCACGCTCAATCCTGGTTCGCTGCTTGCCGCCGGGACCACGCCTGTCCGTGTGGGTCGGCTTGACCCCGTGCTGATTCAGGTTCCCGTGTACGAGGCGGAAATCAGCGGTATCAAGGCTGGCGACTCTGTCGAAGTGGAAATACCTTCACTCAACGGCAGGAAATTCAGTGGTACGGTAAATGAAATTTCTTGGGTTTCCAACGACATGAGCGTTTCAAACCCCTCGTACTACACTGTTGAGCTCACTGTTCCCAATCCCAATCTTGAACTCAAGCCGGGGTTCAAGGCCGTGGTGCGTTTCAAGGGGAGCAGGTAAGCCCGCTTCATGAAGCTGAAAAGCATCCCCCGCAGACTGGGGTACATTCTGGGTGCGCAGTGGACGCGCGACCTGGCATGGACCGCTTTTACCATTCTTTTGGCCCGTCGCAGCCCGGATATTCTGGGACAGGTGGTCTTGGCGCTCACGTTTGGCTATCTGGTAAAAACCGTTGCAGACGTGGGCCTCAACGATTTTTTGCTCTCCACCTTTGCCCGTCGCGAGGGACGGCCAGTAGCCTTGCTGGGTGAGGTTACCTGGCTCAAGATGATTGTTCTCCTGCTGGCGCTTGGCGTGACCTGGCTCGTGACCGGCTGGCAAAACTACGCGCCGGAGTTGCGGGTGGTTGTCATGTGCATTGCGGCCGGGTTGGGGCTGGACGGGGTAAGTGATTCGTTTTTTGCCTTGTGTCAGGCACGTGGCCGGCAGGATGTGGAGATGCGCATTCGCGTGCCCTCGGCCCTGCTGGGCATTGGCTACGGCATAGCCTGCGTTCTGGCGGGAGCGCCGCCCATTGCCATCGCCCTTTACAAGCCAGTGGAGTCGTTGTTTTGCATCGTCTTTGCCCTGGTGGCCCTCAAGCGAAATCCGCTGGCAGGCGTGGGCGTGGAGGGAATGAAAGATCTGGCCCGGCACATGAAGCACGGCCTGGTCTTTACCTGCATGGCCGGTTGCGCCATGTTCTACAACAAAATTAACGTCATATTTCTCAAGCAGTACGGCGGTAATGCCGACGTGGGCGGCTACGGAGTCGCCTGGGAAACTGTGGAAGGCCTGTCGGTTCTTGTCTCGAGCGCACTACTGGGCAAGGTTATTTTTCCCCTGCTGGCCAAGCTCTGGCAGCAGGACAAGGGCGCATTCCGCCAGCTGGCGGGGCAGACCGCGCGTTCGCTGTGGGCGGCCTCGCTACCCATCATTTTTCTTATCTGTGTAGAAAGCGACCGCTTTTTGCCCTTGGTGTACGGTCCCAACTACCAAAGCGCCGTGACGGCGCAGCGGCTGCTGACCCCCTGCCTGGCCACGGCCTTTCTGCACAACCTGGCTGCCTACGCCATGATCGGTATGCGTCGTCACAAACTGTTGCTGGGATTTTATCTCACGGGTCTTGTCTGCAATCTCATCTGCTGTTTTACGCTTATTCCGGCCATGCCGCTTGAGGGCGCGGCCCTGTCCCTGACCATCACCAAGGTCTGGGTTGCCCTGCTCACCGTGGGATATTTTCAGTGGGCAGCACGGCCGATGAATTTCGGTCAGTGGGGGCTGATGCTTGCAACCTGCGCCGTCAGCGTGGGGCTGTGGTGGGGCATTGGGCATGCTGCACCCCGCGAAGTGGCGGAGCTGGCCGGTCTAGTGCCATTGCTGGCGCTGTTTTGGCGCTGGCGGCCACCGCCGCCGTTTGAAAATGCCGCAACCGCCTGACGATAATTTCACGCCCTTGTCGATGAGGCGGCGTCCTTTTGGGCGCTGGCGGCGGGCATCCGCTGCCCTTGCCCGAGGCGGCATTGACGGTGCAGTGTCGGCAGGCCTATAGGGATACGGTAAAGGCCGAGCAGGCAAAGGTATTCCAATGGGCAACAAGCATCTGTTACAGCGCAGAACGTTTTTGAAGGTCGTTGCAGGCACCGCCGGGCTGGCTTTGGCGGGGGCAACCCCCGCAGCGGTGGGCAAGGCTGACGTATGGGGCGATGGCGACGACCGCGCCACCATCATTGATATTGACTTGTGCAATGGCTGCGGTGCGTGCGTTGCGGCATGCCGGGCGCGTAATCTCGCGGGTGTTCCACAGCCTGTACATCCCTACCCTCGCCCGTATCCAGCCTGGGTGCGCAATAGCGACTGGTCTGACCGCACAGACGAAGTCTCGCGGCTGACGCCCTACAACTGGCTATTTATCCAGTCGTGCACAATAACGGTTAAGGGCGTAGAGCGGCGCGTATTTTTGCCCCGGCGCTGCCTGCATTGCCTTAACCCGCAGTGCGTCACCCTGTGCTCTACCGGTTCGCTGCGGCAGAGCCACGAGGGCGCGGTGTACATCAACAGCTCCACCTGCCTGGGAGATGGCCCCTGCGACCGCGCCTGCCCCTGGGGCATTCCCCAACGACAGTCGGGCGTGGGGCCGTATCTGAATTTTGCCCCCAAGTATGTGGGCAACGGGCAAACCTTCAAGTGCGACTATTGTCGTAGTCTGCTGGCCTCGGGCGAAAACCCCGCCTGCGTTGCGGCGTGCCCGCAGGGAGCTATGCGCACAGGCCCCCGCAACGACATGGTCAAGCTGGCCAAGGAGCTGGCGGAACAGCGGGGCGGCGATATTTTTGGGCTTAAGGAAAACGGCGGCACCAACACCATCTATGTATCATCGGTGCTGTTCCGCGACATAGAGGCCAACATGCTCCGACAGGGGCAAGTGGGGGTAGGCATGCCGAGCCTGCGCCCGGCTGGCGCAAGTATGGACAAGGAAAACAGCCTGTTGCGCGCTGTGCTGTTGGCGCCTGCCGCAGGAGCGGCGCTGGCTGGCTTGCGCATGTGGCGGGAAAAACAGATGAGGCGCAAACCGTGAAAAAGCAGCGAGCGCTTTTTTCGTCATTTTTCAGTCTGCTGTGGCTTGCCAGCATGCTCAGCGCCGTGTGGAGCGGCCTATCGCACCTGCCCCAGCTGGCGCGCTACGGGCTGGTGCAGAGCCTCAGCTGGTCGCCCTCTGTGGCGCACTATTATTCGTCGGCGGCGCTGCTGTTCTTGGGCACCTACGCGCTGACCATCTGGTGGCTGCAGGGGCGCAACGCCTTTTGCCTTACCCGTTGCGGAAGGGTGCGTGTTGTTTTGCTGGTAGGGCTGGCCGTCACGGGTCTGGCGCTCATTGTGCACAACATGCCGGATTATTCCATTTACGACGGCTTGTACCGGACCGTTAAGATGCTGCATCTCGCGTGCGCGCTGGCCTTGTTGCCGCTGTTGATCTATCGGCTGTGCCGACGCTGGACAGGCGGCTATGGCTGGCTGCGGCCACGTGACGCATCTGCTGACAGCTGCGCGCCGCATCACGCAAGAACGCGCGGTTAGGCCGCCAGATAGGTGCAGTTTTGCAAAATGGGTACGCCAAACCTGCCTGGCCTGTACTCTGTTAGCCTTCCTGCTACTGTCGTGCGGCCTTGAGCTGCCCGCAGGCGGCCTTGATATCCTGCCCTTTGCTTTTTCGTAGGATGGCCGTGATTTTTCGCTTCCAGAGGTACTGCTCGAAGGCCAGTACATTTTCTTCGGTCGGGGCAGCGTAGGGCGCGCCTTCCGCCGGGTTGTAAACAATAAGGTTCAGCTTGCCGCGCACGTCGTTGACCAGCCGCGCCAGTTCTTTGGCCTGCTCCAGGCCGTCGTTGACCCCGCCCAGCAGCAGATATTCAAAGGTAATGTGCTCCCGCGTCTTGAGGGGGTATGATTTGAGCGCTGCAAACATTTCGTCCAGGGGCCAGCGCGCCGCCTTGGGCATGATCTGCGAACGCAGCTCTTGCGTCGGCGCGTGCAGCGAAACCGCCAGATAGGCCAGGCCGCTCTCGCCCAGCTCGCGCAAACCTTTTTCTATGCCGCAGGTGGAGACAGTGATGCGCCGGGGGGAGAAATTCAGCCCCTTGGCGTTGTTCAGGCTTTCGAGTGAGCGCATGAGCTCGCGCATGTTCAGCAGCGGTTCGCCCATGCCCATAAAAACAAGATTGCGCAGCATGGGCCATTCGGGCCTGTCGTCGCCCAAGTACTCGCGCGCCACCAGTATCTGGCCGAGAATTTCGGCCATGGTCATGTTGCGTTCAAAGCCCATCTGCCCTGTGGAGCAAAACGTGCAGCCCATGGCGCAGCCCACCTGGGACGACAGGCACTGCGTCCAGCGGCGCACGCCATCGCGGGAGTCCGAGGGGATGAGGACGCTTTCAACCAACGCCCCGTCTTCAAGCCGCAGCAAAAATTTTGTTGTGTCGTCCTGGCTTTTTTCAACCGTCACCACTTCGGGCCAGGTGATAACAGCTTTTGCCGTGAGCTTTTCGCGGCAGTCTTTTGAAATGTTGGTCATGGAATCGAAATCGCGAACCATGCGTTGCCACAACCACTGCCATATCTGCATGGCGCGGAATTTGCGTTCGCCCAGTTCGTCCTGGAGCCAGGATTCCAGCTCGGGAAGCGTCAGGTTGAGGAGATTGGTCATAGGTGCTGCCGGGTTGGTTAAGTTGTCGAGGGCGGGCTGTCGCGGTCTGGCTGTTGCACTACGATGTTTGCCGCAAGTGGGCAAGAAAATTCCGTTCAGGCGGCATCGCGCTGCCAGGGTTGAAAAAGGGCGTTCCTTGCGGGAACGCCCTTGCAGTTTCAGGCAGGCATATCCCGTTTTAGCCCACGGATTTTCGGGCATAATTGCGCACAAAGGTCACCGCTGATTCCACATCGGTAACTTCGCCCGCAATCTGCGCCTGCAGCAGGGCATCTCGAATGACGCCCACCAGCGGGCCGGGGGACAGCTTGGTCTCGCTCATGATCTCGTTGCCGTTCAACAGCGGCTCAAGCATCTGCTCGGGCGTTTCCGCACGGTCAAGGTACTTCATATTGTGGTTGAACGAGGTCAGAATGCCGTCGCGCGCCTTGAGGTCGGCGCGGGCCATGGCGATAAGGCGGGGGTAGTCGTCCAAGGCCTTGAAGCGGCGGATGCCCCTGTCGGTCATCATAAAGTGGAAGCGCATGTGGTGGCGCACCAGATGGCAGAGCAGGTCTATGTCTTCCTGCGCAAAGTGCAGGCGGCGCAGGATCTTGCGGGTTACCTTGGCGCCAACGCGGTGGTGCTGGTAGTAGGTCCAGATGCCGTCGAAGTATTCACCTGTGTAGAGCTTGCCCACATCGTGAAACAGCATGGCCATGGTGCCAAGCCAGTCGTAGTGGAAGTCTTCTTCGGGGTAGTGCTTCATGCACTCGAGCGTGTGTTCAAACACGTTTTCCGTGTCGCCTTCCTTGTTGCGCATCTGGGTGAGGCACGAGAGGGATGCTACCTCGGGGATAAGACCCTGAAGAATGTGCGAATCAAAAAGCAGCCGCACAAAGCGGTACATGGATTCGGCTGCAACCTTGCGCCATTCGTCCATGATGTCCGTCGCGGGCACGTAATCAAGCACGCGGCTGGAGGCCCGCACAATGGCAAGCCATGTGTTCGGCTCGATGGGCAGGTCAAAGTTGGCCGCAAAGCGCAAGGCGCGCACCGCCAGCAGGTAGTTGTGGCGCAGGGTTTCGTCCGGCAGGCCCGTAAGCTGTATAGCGCCGGTCATGACGTCTTCAAACCCGTCATAGGCGTCGTTGGACGACTCCGGGCTGCCAAAGCCGGTAATGCGCAGCTTGAGCTGTTCTTCGTGCTCCATCCTGTCCATCATGGTCGGCGTAATGCGCAGGAGCGAAAGCTCGGGATGGCCGGCTGCGGCGACTTCCAGGGGATAAAAACAAAAAATAAAGCCGTTTTCTTCCAGTGTGGCCAGCGCCCGCACGCCCTGCAAAGGCACGGCCTTGGGAAACAGCTTGATAAGAGTATCCAGATCCGGCTCGCAGGCTATGTCCACGGTGGGCTGCTTGGCGTTTTCCAGCAGGTGCTCCTGCAAGGGGGCGTTGATAACATGCGCGTCATAGCCATTGCGCAACAGTGTTTTGCTTATGGTTATGGCGTCTTTGAGCGCTTGATGCATCCATGGCTCCTTGCGAAAAATATAACGGGGAATGGCTGTTACTATGCCCGCGAGCATGGCTTCGAGTCAAGCTTGAGTATGAAGAAATGCCGTTGCGGTCAGGCTGGCCATGACGCGCGGCGTGCCGTGCAAACAGGCCGGTGGCGCGCACAAACAAGAAAAACGCCCCTGCGTCGGTGACGCAGGGGCGTTTGATGTTGTCCGTCTGACGTTTAGTCGGAGAAGTTGTTCACTTCTTTTTTGACGCCAAGGGCAATGCGCCAGAGCAGGGAGACAACCAGAGCGCCAACGGCGTATACGCCGAGGGCCACGGTAATTTCCTTGCCGGTGGGCATATAGGGGGTGATGGTTTCATACATGTTGGGGGTAAAGCCGCCAACAAGCAGGCCAAGCCCCTTGTCGATCCACGAGGCCGCCACAAGCATGACCAGGGCGATGGGCATGAGCACGGGATGCGTGCGGAGCTGCGGCGGAATGAGAATGGCCAGACAGGCAAAGGCCATGATGACCGCAGCCCACATCCAGTAGCTCACCCACAGCAGATGACCTTCGTGGCCGAAGAACAGCACGTGGATGGGTTCCATGTGGCCGGGGATGTTGCTGTAGAACGCCGTGAACAGCTCCAGCAGGAAGAAGAAGACGTTCACGCACATGGCGTAGACAATGATGGTCGCCAAGGTTTTTACAGCTTCCTTGCCCACGTCAAAGCCGGTGAGACGGCGCAGCAAGAGCATGAGCAGCATCAGGATGGCGGGACCGGAGCAGAAAGCCGAAGCCAGGAAGCGGCCAGCCATGATGGCGGTCAGCCAGTAATGGCGGCCGGGGATGCCCGCGTACAGGAAGGCGGTAACCGTGTGGATGGAGAAGGCCCACAAAATCGAAAGATAGATGAGGGGCTTGATCCACTTGGGGGGATGCACTTCGTGCCGTTCAGCCTCAAGGGTTACCCAGCCGATGATGATATTCAGGGCAAGGTAGCCGATGAGCACCATCATGTCGTAAAACATGACGGAATTGGGCGTGGGGTGAATCATGACGTTGAGCATGCGCTGGGGCTGCCCAAGGTCGACCACGATGAACAGGGCGCACATGACCACGGCCGCAACGGCCATGAATTCACCAAAGATGATCATGCGCTTGAATTTTTTGTAGTGGTGGAAGTACGTGGGCAGCACCAGCATAACGGCCGAGGCGGCAACGCCGACGAAGTAGGTAAACTGCGAAATGTACAGCCCCCACGAAACATCGCGGCTCATGCCGGTAACAGAAAGACCGTTCTGCAGCTGATCCAGGTACACAATGCCGCAGCCTGCGATCAGGCAGAGCAGAAAGAGCAGCCACAAGTAGTAGGTCTTGGGACCTTCGAGCAATTTTTCAACCATGGCCTGTCCTCCCTATATGAGGTAGTAAACGCCGGGCTGCGTGCCCAGGTTGGGCTTGCGGCGAATACTGTAGTTGGCGGACAAAGCCTGCCGCACCGTTGAATTGGGATCTTCCAGGTCGCCGAAGAGAATCTTGCCGCCAGAGGCTTCAACGCAGGCGGGCAGCTGGCCTACGGCCAGGCGCTCGGCGCAGAAGGTGCATTTTTCGACAACACCGATCATGCGCGTGGGAAACGCCGGATTGGGCACAGGGTTGGCCAGGAACTTGCGCGGATCCTTGAAGTTGAACGAACGCGCGCCAAAGGGACAGCCCGCCATGCAAAAGCGGCAGCCAATGCAGCGGTGGTAGTCCATGGCGACAATGCCGTCTTCCATCTTGTAGGTGGCCTGCGTGGGGCACACGCGCACGCAGGGCGGGTTGGTGCAGTGGTTGCACAGCAGCGGGTAGCTGGCTTCAGCCCGGCGCTTGTCGAGGAAGGCGTTCATCTCATCAGGGAAGGTGTGCTCGAACGAGTCGAGCCAAAACCACTTGATGTTCTGGTCGCCGGGAATGTGCGGCACGTTATGAACCTTGTGGCAGGCTTCGATCAGGGGTTCGTAGTCCTTGGGACCGCTGAACTGACGTGTATCGATAACCATGGCCCAGCGCTTGGCGTGCAGGGCGTTGACGCCTTTTTCATAGCGACCTGGGGCAACCTGGGCCTGAGCAACGCCGGACAGGGCGCCAAGGCCGGCCAATCCGCTGCTCAGGGCACAGGCAGAAAGCCCCGCCACTTTCAGAAAGCTTCTTCTGCTCTTGTTCATTACTTGCTCCCCTGGGGAATAATGTGGCAGGTCCAGCAATAGGGATCGACGCTGTTGGCCACATGGCACTTTTCACAGAAACCTTTGTAGTCGTTATGGCACTTCAAGCAGGTGTTCTGCAGGCTGATGGTCCACTTTTTGCCGTTGGAAGCCACATAGGTGCGGTTTTCATTGCGCAGGGCCTCGTCGCGCCACTCGTTGAGCAGCTGCATGTGCTTGTCGCGCATGAAAGTCACACTCTCCACACACTCCTTTTCATCCTTGGGCAAAACAATGCCAGTGCTGGAATAGTGCTTGCCCAGCATGCTTGCCCAGAACGGGGAGGTGAACAGGATCACAAAGATGATGATCCCAAGAATTACAGCTTTGGCGTTATACATCTATTGGCCCTCCCCCTGCGCCTCGGGCGCGTCATCATCCTCTGCCACGTTGGGCAGGTCTTCCTGGCGCAGGTCCATAGTGCGCTTGCTTTCGCCCTTCATGACAAGGGCATTGCCCACCAGTTCGTGCAGGCCGCTCACGGTGACGCCGGGCGCCCAGTAGTTGGCGAGCGGGGGCAGGGTGGCGCGGTCGATGGCGCACACGCAGGCCATGTGGTTGACGCCGTATTTTTCCTGCACGTAACGCAGGGCATTGCCGCGCGGCATGCCGGAACGCATGCGCAGTTCCATGATTTCTTCGGTGTTCAGGCCCGAACCAGCGCCGCAGCAGAAGGTCTGCTCGCGGATGGTGTTTTCGGGCATTTCAACAAAGTTGTTGCACACGGCGTTGAGCACGTAGCGGGGTTCGTCAAGCAGGCCCATGGCGCGTGCAGGGTTGCACGAGTCGTGGAACGTGGTGATGATATGGTCGTTACGGCTGGGGTCGAGGTTCAGCTTGTTGTGGTTGATCAGGTCAGCGGTGAATTCGGCGATGTGCACCATCTTGGTGGAGGCCGCATTCTTGAACACCGTGCCCGTGTAGGGCGAAACAGGCGTCGTCATGTGCGAGGGCGACGGGCCGTTGTAAGTGTCCATGTACTGGTTGATCACGCGCCACATGTGGCCGCATTCGCCGCCCAGAATCCACTTGGAGCCCAGGCGCTCTGCTTCGGCGTACATTTTGGCGTTGAGCTTCTTTGCCATGTTGAAGGTGGTAAAGGAGCCAAAGTTGCCGCCTTCGGACGCGTAGGTCGAAAACGTGTAGTCGAGATCCAGCTCGTGGAAGAGCATCAGATAGCCCATGAAGGTGTAGATGCCGGGGTCGGCAAATACGTCGCCGGAGGGCGTGATGAACAGGATTTCGTGGCCCTTTTCGTTAAAGGGCGTTTTGGGACGGATGCCGGTGATGGTTTCGCAGTCGTCGGCCAGCATCTCCACGATTTCCACAAAGGAGTGGGGCTTGATGCCAAGGTGGTTGCCGGTGAAGCTGCAGTTTTTGACCGGATCCATAATCCAGTGGATGCCAAGACCAACCTCGTGCAGCAGCTCGCGCACGATGGCGGTGATTTCGGCCGTGTCGATGCCGTAGGGGCAAAAGAGCGAGCAGCGGCGGCATTCTGTGCACTGGTAAGCGTAGTAGAAAAGTTCTTTAACTACCTGCTTGTCCCAGCCGCGTGCGCCCACTTTTTTGCCAAGTATCTTGCCCAGCATGGTGTGGTCGCGGCGGTAGAGCGAGCGGAGCAGCTCGGCGCGCAGCACCGGCATGTTCTTGGGGTCGTTGGTGCCCAGGAAGAAGTGGCACTTGTCGGCGCAGGCGCCGCAACGCACGCAGATGTCCATGAACAGCTTGAGCGAGCGGTGCTTTTCAAGGCGCTCTTCAAAGGCGTCGCACAGAATCTGTTCCCAGTTTTCGGGCAGGTTCCAGTCTTCCGCAGCCGGATCCCAGTCGTGGGGATTGGGCATGTGCAGAAGTTCCATGGTCTCTTTTTTGGCCGGGTAGCAGAAGCTGCCTGGTGTAAATTCGGGCTTGGTGTCAAGCCAGTCCTGGGCGGGGAAGGCCGGGCGGCTGGACACAAGCATTTGCGGCGTAGGTAATTTTGCCATCGTGGAAACTCCTTACTCGGCGGCCTTTTCGGGTTGCTTTTCCAGCGGCAGCCCGGCTTCGGCCATGGCGTCGCGGTAGGTGTCCTCGTACTCGGCGTAGGTGAAGTACTGCTTGGGCGGATTCCAGGGGTTGATGTGGCGTACACGGCGGGAATTGTTCGCCATGTTGCGCGTGGGGCTAAAGAACACGCCCGGCATGTGCATGAGCTTGGAGAAGGGGAAGTAAATCAGCAGTACGCAGACCAGAGTAAGGTGCGTGAAAAACAGGGCGTTGATGCCAGCGGTGGACACGGGTGCAAAGTGGGTAAGACCCATGATGAAAATCTTGACCTGGGCGATTTCGGTCTTATCGAAATAACGCAGGCAGATGCCGGTACCTACAATGCTGATGAGCAGCCACAGGGGAAAGTAGTCGTTGGCCAGCGAGAGATAGCGCAGGCGCTGGTTGAAAACGCGACGGGCCAGCAAGAACAGCAGGGCGATCAGCACAAGACCGCCGGTCCAGAAGAACCGGGGCGAGCCGAACTGCATGATGCCGTCAATGGTCTCCAAAAAGCGGATACAGGAGGGCACGGGTTCCATAAAAAAGCGGAAGTGCCGGATAAACACCAGCAGGAAGCAGTAGTGGAACAGCAGGGCAAAGACCCACAGCCACTTGGAGGAATAATAAATGGTGCGCGGCCCGTTGCTGACTGGGTCAAATTCCTGCACATCTGCAACCGTGTTGCGGAACAGCGACCGGAAGCAGAAAACTTCCAGGAACATGCGCTGCACAACACCCCAAGTTGTGCTGGGACAGTCGAATTTTGCCTGCTTGATGAAGTCAAGCGACTGCTCCTGCCCGCCAGTAGTGGGGATGCAGAAGGGCACGGGCGATTTGGCCCAGTACACCATGCGCCAGACAACACCGGCGATGAACACGACTACTGCCACATAAGGCAACGCCACGCCGAACAGGCCCGCGAGCCCTACGGCCGCTCCCGCCCAGGCGATGGCTCCTATGAGCAGCACCAGCAGTAATGAATTGAACATTCCCTACCTCACTTCCACTAAAGTTGCCTCAAAAGCCCACCACGGGATATTGAGAGATCTCCGGCCCGCATGCTGCAAAGCCCACGGTCAGGCCTTACGGCCTAATGAACGCTGGATGTCAGCGGTCGTCCCCAGAGGGCACGGCCCCGCTTTCCAGTTGTTGCGCCCAGCGCGCCAGTTGGGCGTGCTGGTTGCGTATTTCCGTAATGCGCGACTCAGCCAGAACTTCCCGGTCTTCCATATACATGTCAAAGGCCAGCAAGGTCAGGCTGTCGATGCGCGATTCGGTCTCTAAATAGGCCGCCAGATCGTTCTGGGCCATGAGTTCCGGCATGACGTGCTCCCGCATGATGGGCTTCATGAGGCTGAACACGGCAAGGCTCTGACTGGGGGAGAATTTTTGCACCGCCCGCAGTTTGACAAAACGGTCCAGAGCCTTGCGGGTCTGGGCCACTTCGACGTTTTCGCCGGTCATCGCATCGTACAAGCCCCCTGCGGCTTCCTTGGTCATGTTGGCCACGGGGTTGCCGAAGGGGTCTTCCTGAGTGCGTAAAAAACCAGTTGTTTCAAATGGATAGGTGTCAAACACGGCACTTGTCCATAGCCGCACCAGTTCGCTTTTGTGTTTGCGAAAAATGTCGATTGCTTTCATTCCATCCCCATGCCTTTTTACTAAGGCTCTCTCATATAAATAGTAAGCGCAAAGGGCGTCAAGCCCCTTTGCGCTTTTGGCGCGTAAGGTTTGTCATTTTTTGCACAAGGCCGCTATGGGCGTGGGCTACGGGCAGGGTGTCGTGCCTGAGCACTGACCCGCAACTTGCGGGTCAAGCGGCAAATCCGTACTGCCTGTTGTGGAGGGGGGAGTTTGCGCGGCGGGCAACATTGCCTGCCCTGCCGGTTGCTTGGCGGATTTTTTCAGCATGGAGGGCAGGCCGTGGTATTCAAAAAACGGCACCGTCTGCGAGCCAGCCATAAATACGTGGGCCTTGTTGCGCAGCATGCGCAGGCGCAGCAGCAACATGTCGGGGGCGGTGGCCGCCATGGGGGAGGGCGCGGTCACGTCCTGGGCTTTGGCCAGTGCGTCGGCAAGGCTTGAGCCATTGTCCATCAGCCTCTGCATGCGGGCAACCTTGTAAATGTCGCCCTCGCTCTCAGCCAGCGGGTAAAAAGCCACGTCCACATGGCCGGAAAGCAGGGTGATGCCCTCCTGACAGCTGGGGCACGAAGGCGAAAAAAACATGCGCACGGAGGCTTCGTTGCCATTGTCGGTGATGGCCCACACATCTGCCTGTGTGCGCAGGGCCGTGCCCGTGTTAACGATAAACAGCACCCCCCAGAGTATCAGCAGCAGCGAACGGCCGGGCTTGTCGCCGGGCAGGCTTGATCGGCTGTGGTGGGCGGCCTGCCGAAAGCCCGTGTAGATCATGGCAAAAAAACAGGCCACGATGAGGCAACTGACGCAGGGGGCGGTAACGGCCATGAGCAGCAAAAGGCAGATATCGCCAAGCAGGGCCAGACCAGCCAGCACAACGCCCAGTTGGGCCGCGCCCATCAGGGCCGCCGCAGCCAGGGCGGTAAATGTAACGCCGCCAGCCCACCACAACGAAATGCCCGCAACAGAGGTATCCTGAAAAAGCGCGCAGCCCGATGTTACGCAGAGGTTAACCTCGTTGCCAAAGGCGCTCCAAATGCAAAAAGCCGCTGCCAGAACAGCAATGCTCAAAATACCGGGAAGTAACTGGTGGTCTCGCTTCATGAATTACCTGAAGATGTAAAAAAATCTTTGTTTGGCGCAGGCTCGGCCTAGCAGCACACAGACGCCCTAAATGCCGGGCCATGGCCGTTATTGCATGTAACTCGTTTCAGGTTATAGGCTGTTTTTGCTTTTTCGTAAAGCTTGGTGCGGCAAACCGGCGGCCTTGTCCGCACATTGTCTGCCGCTGCCCGACAGGCTCAGCGTGCTTGGCCCAGCAAGCGCCCGGCGGGCGATGGTAAAACAAAGGGACGCCCTTGCGGGCGTCCCTTTATGTTGTGTCTATGCGGTCAAGCTACATGGTGGAGCCGGAGGCCGCACGCTGCATCTTGATTTCGACCTTTTCGGTCAGGCTGGAATAGTATTCGCGCAGGATGACGAGCACTTCTTCACGGCCGAAGTGATCCGGCACTTCCGCGCCTTCGGACAGCATCTTGCGCAGCTTGGTGCCGGACAGGATGACGCGGTCTTCCTTGCCGTGGGGGCACGTACGCATGCTGGCCATGCCGTCGCACTTTTTGCAGTAGAAGGTCCAGTCGATGTTCAGGGGGTCGCAGAGCAGGCGCTTGCCCTGTTCGGCGGGCACAGGAATCTTGCGGAAGATTTCCTGGGCTTCAAACATGCCGTAGAAGTCGCCCACGCCAGCGTGGTCGCGGCCAACCAGCAGGTTGTTGATGCCGTAGTTCTGGCGGAAGGTGGCGTGCAGCAGGGCTTCGCGGGGACCGGCATAACGCATGTCCAGGGGATAGCCAGCCTGAATGACGAAGTCTTTCACAAAGTACTTCTCAACCAGGGTGTCGATGCACTTTACGCGCACTTCGGCCGGGATGTCGCCGGGCTTCAGGGAGCCCACGAGGGAGTGGATGACCACGCCGTCGCACACTTCAACGCCGATCTTGGCGAGGTATTCGTGCGAGCGGTGCATGGGGTTACGCAGCTGCAGGGCGGCAACCTTCTGCCAGCCGCGTTCGTCCATCTTGGCGCGCAGCTGGGCGGGGGTCATGTACACGCCGGGGAACTTTTCGGGGTACTCGCCCTGCGAAAGAACTTTCACGGGGCCAGCGATGTTGAATTCGTTCTGCGCGAGAACCATCTTCACGCCGGGGTGGTCGTTGGGGGCCACTTCCCAGAACTTTTCAGAGTCGGGGCCGGAACCCTTGAAGACCAGTTCGCATTCCCACTTCTTGTCGGCTTCGGTCATTTCATAGACTTCTTCGACCTTCATGGTAGCCATGATTTCGCCTTTGCGAACCAGGGCCACTTCTTCGCCAGCCTTAATGGTCTTGGCGTCGGCAGCGGTAACATCAAGGGTAACCGGAACGGGCCAGAAGGTGCCGTCGGAAAGGGTCATCTTTTCGCAGACGCTCTTCCAGTCAGCCTTTTTCATGAAGCCGTTCAGAGGCGAGAAACCGCCAATGCCCATCATGATCAGGTCGCCCTTGGCGCGGGAAGAAATCTCGATCTGCTTCAGGCCTGCGGCTTTTTTCTTCTCGTCATCCAAGGCCTTACCTTCCAGAAGGCAACAGACCAGACCCTTACCGCCATGAGGAGCTACCAGTTTGGACATTGCGAAATCCTCCGTTTTTTAGTTATGTGGGCATCCTTCCGTGGCCAGCGTCGCCAGGCGGAAGGGCAGCGTTCAATTCGCATCTTGTGAATAATCTAACAAAAAGTCAACCACCTCTTAAAAATTTTCCTGACTGCTTGCCAAAAAAACCAGAGCCATGGCCAGTATTGCGGAAAATTCACAGAAAGCTATACGCTGAATCGCGCAAAAAGAGAAGGGGGGCTGACAATAAAAGTGCGCCTGAATCCAAAACTCCATGTGAAAGTGCGCTTTTTTTCGCAAAGGCTTTTACTAGGCAAGGGGCCGCACATGCGCGGCAAATGCTGCCCAGATGGTTTCGGCGCTTGTGCCGCCATAAAGCAGGAAAAATTTTGCGGCAGGGGAAATTTTTCTCAACCCCGTTGCCCTGGCAATAAAAAAGGGCATGGATACGGCATCCACGCCCTGAGGTTTATCTGTGCGGTTGCGCGGCAAAGGCCGCAAGTAGGCTAAAAGGGAACGTCGTCCATGTTGGACGCTTCGGAGGGAAAGGCCGGGCCGAGGTCTTCGTCCATGGGCTGAGGCTTGCGGTTGCCCTGGGGGGCGTAGCCGCTCTGTCCGCGTCCGCTTTGCGCACCCTGTCCACCGCGCGGCGCGTTGCCTCGCGGAGCTGCGGAAGCCGCAGGCGCGCCAGGATCGTCCTCGTAGCCATGGCCGCCGCCAGCATCGCGCGGGGCGTCGCCCTTGCGGTCAAGAAACTGCACGCGCTGGGCTTTGATCTCGGTGGTGTACCTGTCCTGTCCCTGCTGATCCTGCCATTTGCGGGTCTGCAGGCTGCCTTCCACATAGACCAGGCTGCCCTTGGCGAGAAAGTTGGCGCAGTTCTCCGCCTGGCGCTGAAACACCGAAACCCTGTGCCATTCAGTGCGGTCAACCTTGTTGCCGTCGCGGTCCGTGTAGGATTCGTCAGTGGCGACGTTCAGGGTGGCAACAGGCGAGCCACTCTGCGTGTATCGCAGTTCGGGGTCGCGGCCCAGACGGCCTATAATCATTACTTTGTTCAGCATGGTGATGCTCCAGGGTCGTATGCGTGTTTCGGGCTCAGGCTACAAATGCCCGTTCGAGCTGATCCAGCACGTCTTCAAGTGTATCGCTCAGTTTGTTGGCTTCGCGCGGTTGCCAGTCGGCCAGGGCTGTCTCGATGTCGGCCTTGATGCGGGCCGCTTCAAGGATGCCGGGCCCGATGGCCGTGCGGCGGGCCTGAGACCAGGGCAAAAACTGCAGCCCTTCGTCCAGGGCCCGCACCATTTCAAGCACGCCGTGTTTTTCGTGTTTGATGGGCACACTGAAGGCGAGCTCGGTAAGTTTGGGCCAGAGTTTTTCCAGCAGGTCTTCGTTCCAGGTCACGGCGCTCACGCGAATTTGCAGTGCTTTGCCCATAGGTGCTCCGTTTTGGCGGGGGCCGATTTTGTGCGTATGCGCCCAAACCCTACCCCCGTTTGACAGGCCGGGTCAGAGGCGATGCCTGCCGCTGCGCCTAGTCTTTTTCCGTCCATTCGGTCTGCACGCGCATGATCACTTCCTGGATGGCAGGCAGCTGATCCTGCGGGCAGACGCCGATCAGGGGAGCGCCAGCGTCGATGTTTTCGTTATACTTGAAGTAGACGGCGTAGATGACGCCCGCCGGGCCGGCGTACTGCAGCGGAACCTCGCGCTTCATGCGCGACATGATGAGCAGTTCCATGCCTTCGCGTACGGCCACAGATTGCGAATCGGCAGCGCGTATCTTTTTGTCCACCTCAGGTGTGAAGTAGTACTTGGCCCGTTCAGGCGCAACAAAAAGATGCAGGGCTTTTTGCAGCAGGATGCGTTCAACCTCGGCGCGGGTCAGCATGTGGCGAACCACGGCCAGGGGCGTGCCTGCCTCGACAAACGCGCCCTCAAGCTCAGTGTGCAGCTGGCTGATCTCGCCTTTTTCGTTGGCGCAGATGGCCTTGGGGTTGCGCTCGCGCTCAAGCGTGGCGATGAGCGTGCCCGGTTTTTCCTTCCACTGGCCCTGGGGCCCAACGACCTTGTCGTCCTGTTTTATGCCCGCAAAAGTCACCTTGCCCGTGTGGGGCGTGCTGATGACGATCTCGCGGTAGGGAGAAGCCTTTATCTCGTCCAGCAGTGAAGATATGTTTATCATGCTTGGGTCCGTTAAGCGTTATATATTGGCGACGCTCCGGCGGGCAGGGGGGCTGCCCCTGAGCCTCCGGCGCGGATGGCGAGCGGAGTGTTTCCGGCCGCCGCGTCACTCGGAATGTTGTTTCGCAGCCCGCGCGCAGCTCGCGCACAGCCTGCCGTTACCTGTAATACAGGTTTCTGCCGCCAATGGTCAGCAGGGCCTGCTTGAGGTTTGCACGTACTTCGCGCCTGTCCCAGATGCCCTGAATATGCCCGCGCGAAAGGGCGCGGTACGAGCGGTGGTACTTGGGCGGGATGTCCATGCCAGTGGTTTCCTTGATGACGCCAGGTCCGGCAAAACCGATGTTGGACGAGCGCACGGCAAACTGGTAGGGCGAGCAGCCCAGAAAGCTGGCCACGGGACCGGCAAAGGAGTTGGTGTCGTACAGCACCATGTACAGGCCGCCGGATTCAATATAGCGGCGTACGGCCACCGTGCAGCGGGGCATCTGGATAACGCCGTGCGTGCCCTCCTGAATGCGGATGCCCGCCGTGCCGTGCACGTATGCCAGGAAGGGATAGCGCTTCTTGGCCGCCCGCTGGGCCGCCTCCACAAACTTGTAGCCCTCGGCCGCGCCCACGGAGCCGCCGCGGAAGGTGCCCATCAGCATGGCGACAACCATCTTGGTATTGTCGATGCGGGCTTCAAAGGTCATGCAGCCGCTCTTGGCCCCGGTCTTCTTTTGCGCATCGAGGATCCGGTCGCTGAAGTTGGGGAAATCAAGGGGGTTGCCCGCTTCGATCTCGCTGTTGAATTCAAAGACGGAGCCGAGGTCAAAGACGTTTTTTACATACCATTCCGGCTCCATGGGAAAATGGTAGCCGCAGTGGCTGCATACGCCCGCAAATTCGGCAAACAGGTCGGGCCCCCACAAATCAAGGCAGCCGTAAGCGGCGCTGTTGGGGCAGGTAATGGCCCGGTCAACCTTGTAGCGCGGCGAAATGTAGTTCCACCGGCTGCGGCGGCCATCGTCCGACCATGTGGAAAGAGCGGTGAGTTCTTTGACCTTGCTGCTTTCCACCTTGGCGCTGGGCAGTTTGCGGGTGAGCTTGTGCCAGGGGGCCAGCAGACGCCCCTTGAAAACTTCCCACTCGTTGTCGATTTCTTCCATAAAGGTGCGGATGCGCCTTTGGTGCTTGCGGTAAAAATCGTACTTGAAGCTGACCCACGGCTTGCTGATCCAGTCCCATGTGGCCACGGCCATCTTGGTAAACAGAGGCCGCTTGTCCCGGGCCGCCTGACGCGAGAGCCGCAAAAACTTTTGCTGGCGGCGTTCGCGCAGCCTGTCCTTGGCGGCGGAGCTGAGGCCCCAACGGGTGTACATTTCATCAAGGTTGGCGTCGGGCTTGCGCACGCGGGCCAGAGCCAGCCCCTTGAGGCCGGGCATGGTGCGGGTGGAGATGACCACCTCGTCGGTGGCGCGCAGCACTTCCTGCCGCAGGTTGCGGAAAAAGTCGAAGTGCCAGGGGCGCGCGCCCAGCGGCGGCTCCTGCACCACGCGGTCGATATAGCCAAACTTGAGGTTGTCCTGCGCCGTCATCTTGAGGTTGGTGGCGCAGCTCTCGATAAGCTCGGGCGTGGCGCGCTGACCTGCCTTGATGCGGCCCTCGATGGCTGCGGCGCCCTCGGGCGAAATAACCGAGTAGTAGCCGTGCGACAGCATCAGGCGCTTGTCGGCCAGACCAATGGCCTCGGCGCCGCCAGATCCGCCCTCGGAAATAACGGCGATAACGGGCACGCGCAGGCCTGCCATGCAATAGATGTTGCGGGCGATCTGCTGGGCCGCGCCGGGGTAGTCCTCAATGGGAAATGAGCCGGGCGTAAAAATATAGGTGTGTACTGGTATGCCTTCGGTCTCGGCCACACGCATGTACTGCTGCGCCTTGGCGTTGCCCCAGGGTTTGACCGAGCCGCCGTTGCGGAATTCCGCCCCGTGGCCCTTTTCCTGCCCGATGACCATCACCGACTGCGTGTAGGTTTTTTTGCCCCGGCGGCGGGTGATGACCGCGCGGGCAATAAGCATGCTGGGGTCGAGGCTGTGCTCGTCCTGTCCGCCCACCTCGGTAAAGTTGTCGTAGACGTTTTCGAGAATATCACGCAGGCAGATGCGCTGCGAGTGGCGCACAATGCGCACCTTGTCCATGGGCGTGATGCTGCCCTCAAGCCGCCGTTCCACGTAGTTGAAGAGGTCTTCAACCGTGGCCAGCTCGGCATAGGGGTCCTCCACCGTGCCCGAACGTACGCGGGCGGTGAAGGCGGCAAGCTTTTCTTCAAGCAGGTCGGCGTTGTCCTTGTGCTTGCCGGCGAATATGTCCACCAGATAGGTCAGCCTGTCGCGCAGGCTCTGGATCCGTTTTTCGATGTTGTTGTCCATAGTATATTGGGGCCAGCTAGACTGGTTTTTTTAGGTAGGCGAAATCCCCGAAGTTCAGGGCGGCCAATGGGTTGTCTGCCGGCAACCGTCCCCTGCGCGGGCGCGGACGCGCCGCCCTCGCCGCAACGCGTCTGTCTGCGACGGGTGCGCTCGCCTGCGGCGGCAGGTGGGTGGACGATGCCTTGTTCATGGGCTGGTTCCCTGTCAGAAACGCAGGATGCGTTCTGTGTTGGCCGCAAGGAAGTTGACGTTGGACTTCAGTTCCTCGCCGGAGGCGTTGTGCCCTTCGAGCCGCAGATCACGCAAAAATTCAAGGCCGCGCGCCTTGGCTTCCTCAAGGTCTTTGCCCCAGATGATGGCAAGCGCCAGGTTGGGGTCAAATTCCGTAGGGATTTCATACGGCTCGGTGGTGGGAACATGGGTGAGCATGGTCAGCCAGGGCTGTTCTTTCCAGCCAAAACGCTCGATGCGCCCCACCCAGGGGGTGAAGTTGTTGTCGGGATCTTCGGCGATGAGGCGGTATTCTATGCCCAGCCCCTCAAAGGTGATGTCCGCCTGCCCGTAGCCCAGCGGCTCGCCAAGGCCGATGCGTATCTGCTCGGCGATCAGGTCCACGTCTCCCTGGCCGCCCACCCGCGAGATGCGCGCCGAAACGCCGTTCTCGACCTGGATGCGCGTGTTCACTTCCATAAGGAAGGGTTCGCCCTTGCGGGTGACGATCCACTCCCATGTGCCCACGTTGTCATAGCCCACCTTGCGGGCCATGGTCAGGGAGTAGTCCACAATGTCGCGCAGCACCTTGCCCGCGTCAAAGGTGTACTTGAGTTCGTCGGGCGCAAAGCCGGGCGCGATCTCGATGCGTTTCTGGCGGCCGGTGGACTGTATGGAGCAGTTGCGCGTGCCAAAGTGCACGGGGTTCTGCCCCGAACGGTCGGAAACCACCTGTACTTCAAGGTGGTTAAAGTCGATGATGCGCTGCTCGATGAGCACGCCTTCGTCCTTGAACTGGCGCAGGGCGTAGCTGCGTATGCGGCGGTAGACCGAGCGGAACTGGTCCGGGTCGTACACTTCCTCAATGCCCATGCCGCCGCCGCCCGCCGATGCCTTGACCAGCACCAAGGGGCGCTTGATGCCCTGCTGGTCCTGAAATTCAAACACGCTCTTGGCGATGCGCTCGGCTTCCATCTCATCATAGATGGGGCGGTCAGAGCCGGGCACTGTGGGCACGCCCAGGCTGCGGGCCAGACGCTTGGTGTTGATTTTGTCGCCCAGCTCGCGGATGATTTTCCACGAGGGGCCGATAAAGATGAGTTTCCGGTCGCGCTTGGTCACGCGGCGTGCAAAACGAAAATCCTCGGCAAAAAAGCCGTAGCCGGGATGCACGGCGGTGCAACCCGCCTCATCGGCCACAGCCATGAGTTCGTTGGCGTCGTGGTACGACGAAACGCGAAAAAGGCTTTTTTCTCCGCCTTGTTCGCGCGCCAGACGCACATGGCCCGATGCCGCGTCTTCAGCTGTAAAAATGGCGGCAAAGGCCACTCCCAGCTTGCGGCAGGCGCGCATGATGCGCATGGCGATTTCGCCACGGTTGGCCACCAGAATTTTGTGCTTTTGCAGGGGAATGCTTTCCTGAGCTTTGTCCAAGCCTGTCTCCCTATTAACTTGCTCTTTTTTGTGTTGGTTTATGCCCGGCCCGGCCCCGGGTGCCTGTGGGGGCGGGCGGCGTATCCGAAGTTTGGATTTGCATCGCGGGATGTTACGGTTATGGGTCGCAGCCCGTTACCCCCTTGTGGGGGGACGATTGGCGGGCTATACAGACATTGCATCCGCACCTCATACCCGCTTTTGGCGCGAAAATCCACTCGCGCAGAGGCGGCCCCGCACAAAAAGCCGCGCAGCGGCAAAGGAACGCGCGGCGCGGATTGCGGCCTGTCTGCAGACCACTGAGCTTATTTCAGGAGACGATTTTATGCAAAATTTTCAGGATGTCCAGCGTGCCGCCGCAGCCCTGCGCGAGGCCATTCAGGCTTCCCCTGGCGCATCTTCATTGCCTTTGGGAGCACGCAGGCTCGACAGCAACGCCTCTCCTGAAGCCGACGTCCCCATTGGCATCGTGCTGGGCACGGGGCTTTCATGCCTTGCCGAGCGGCTGCAGGATCGCCTGGTCGTGCCGTATGCCGACCTGCCGGGTTTTCCCGCTTCAAGCGTCGAGGGGCACGCCGGAGCCTTTGTGTGGGGGCGGTTTCCCGGAGCCTGCGGCGAGGATGACTGCTTGGGCCGCTACGCGCTTATCCAGCAGGGCCGGTGCCACCTGTACGAAGGGCGCACGCCCGCCGAGGTGTGCATGGGCGTGCGGGTCATGGCGCTTCTGGGCGTTAAAACCCTCGTCATCACCAACGCCGCAGGCGGGCTCAACCCCCAGTTTGACGCGGGCGGCATCATGTGCATGAGCGACATTATCAACCATACCGGGCATTCGCCGCTGACAGGCGTGAATGTTGATGACTGGGGGCCGCGCTTCCCCGACATGTGCGCTCCGCTGGACGCGGACCTGCGGGCTCTGGCGTTTGAGACCGCAGCCAAAATGGGCCTGCGCCTTGAGCGCGGCGTGTACATAGGCGTGCACGGGCCGGAGATGGAAACCCCGGCGGAGACCCGCATGTACCGGCAGTGGGGGGCCGATGCCGTGGGTATGAGCACCGTGCTCGAAATCATCGCCGCGCGTCATATGGGCATGCGGGTGCTGGGCCTTTCGTGTTTGACCAATAAAAATTTGCCTGACTGCATGACCCCGGCTCCCTTGGAAGAAATTTTGGCAATGGCCGCAGTAACGGGCAAAAATCTGGGGCGGCTCATCAGGGCCATGGTGACAAAACTCTGAAAAATGCGTAAAAGCGCGGCCCGGACATCATTAAAAAAAAGCAATACCGACTGCCGGTTTGTCCCCCTGCCTGCGTCGGCCTCATCCCGACGCTGATCTGCCGCAGCTTTGCTGCCAGTCGGAATCTCCCCTGGCGGGGAACAAAACCGCACTACCCAGTGTTTTTTAAGGGCAAAAAGCCATGCAACACAATGAATCCCTCCGCAACGTAGCCATCATCGCCCACGTCGACCACGGCAAGACCACCCTTGTTGACGGCTTGTTCAAGCAGGGCGGCGTGTTTCGCGCCGACCAGCAGGTTGACGACCGCGTCATGGACAAGATGGATCTGGAACGCGAGCGCGGCATCACCATTGCGGCCAAAAACTGCGCCGTCAACTGGAACGGAGTGAAGATCAACATCATCGACACCCCCGGCCACGCCGACTTTGGCGGTGAAGTGGAGCGCTCGCTCTCCATGGCCACCGGCGCCATTCTGCTGGTGGACGCCTCCGAAGGCCCCTTGCCGCAGACGCGTTTTGTTCTGCGCAAAACCCTTGAGGCAGGTCTGCCCGTGGTTGTGGTCATCAACAAGATTGACCGCAAGGACGCACGCCCCCAGGAAGTGCTCAACGAAATTTACGACCTGTTCATCGACCTCGACGCCAACGAGCACCAGCTTGAGTTCCCCGTGCTCTACGCCATTGGCCGCGCCGGTGTGGCCATGAACAACCTGGATGACGAACAGAAGGACCTTTCGCCCCTTTTTGACGCCATTGTTAAGTATATTCCCGGCCCCAGCTACGACCCTGACGAACCATTCCAGATGCTGGTGGCAGACCTTGACTACTCCGATTATCTGGGCCGCCTGGCAGTGGGCCGCATCATGCACGGCACCGTTTACTCCAAGGAGTCCCTGGCCTGCATCGGCGAGGACGGTCAGCCCAAGCCCCTGCGCGCCACCAAGCTTCAGGTGTATGATGGATTGCAGGTGGTGGAAGTGGAAAAGGCCGTGCCCGGCGACATCGTGGTTCTGGCTGGTATTGAAGACGTCACCATCGGCGACACCATCTGCACCCGCGACAACCCGCGTGCCATGCCGCGCATCCGCGTGGACGAACCCACCGTGTCCATGCGCTTTGGCATCAACACCTCGCCCCTTGCTGGGCGCGAGGGCAAGATTGTGCAGAGCCGAGCCATCTATGATCGCCTGGTCAAGGAAACCCTGCGCAACGTGGCCGTGCGCGTAGAAAACACCACCGACCGCGACGCGTTTCTCGTCAAGGGCCGTGGTGAATTTCAGATGGCCATTCTTATTGAAACTATGCGCCGTGAAGGCTTTGAGCTTTCTGTGGGCCGCCCCGAAGTCATCCTCCGGAAGGATGAAAACGGCAAGGTCATCGAACCCATCGAGCGCCTGTACGTGGACTGCGACGAAGTGTTCATGGGCGTAGTGACCGACAAGCTGGCTCAGCGCAAGGGCCGCATGCTCAACTGCGTCAATAACGGCACGGGCCGCGTGCGCCTTGAATTCAGCGTGCCTTCGCGTGGCCTTATCGGCTACCGCGACGAGTTTCTCACCGATACCAAGGGTACCGGCATCATGAACTCCTACGTCGAAGGCTACGAGGAATGGCGCGGCGACTTCCCCACCCGCTATACGGGCTCCATCGTGGCCGACCGCGCTGGCGCTGGCGTGGCATATGCCCTGTTCAACCTTGAGCCGCGCGGCGTGCTCTTTGTGGAGCCCGGCGACCCGGTGTACGAAGGCATGATCGTGGGCGAGCACAACCGCGACAACGACATCGATGTTAACGCCACCAAGGAAAAGAAGCTCACCAACCTGCGCGCTTCGGGCAAGGATGAAAACGTCACCCTTACTCCGGTTAAAAAGATGACCCTTGAGCACGCCCTGCACTTTGTGCGCGAGGACGAACTGGTGGAAGTGACCCCGCTTTCCATCCGCTTGCGCAAGGCCGAGCTCTCGGCCATGAAGCGCTACCAGATCGCGGGCAAGCGCAAGACCAGCTAGATTGCACGGCAGACCATACGCACTGCGCGTCTGCACCCCATATTGGTTTGACAAAGCCGCCGGACATTGCCCGGCGGCTTTGTTGTTGTAGGCCGCACAGTGGGCCGCGCGTGCAGCCAACAAACCGTATTTTTTTTATTTTATCTGTGTTGACTGACAGGTTGCAACCTGCGCTGCATGCGCCCAGCTCATATATAATAGGTGTTCTCTACTATTTTTGTAACTATGCAATATTATATTGTTTGAGTATTCAAATTTGCATGCTTGCAAAATATAAATTTGCTATCATGTATCGGTTCGCTGAAAAAAAGTTGCACTTATTTGCGTATTGTTTTTAATAAGACATCTCCAGGATAGCTCTTAAAAACACATATAATAAAAAATAAAGTATTATTGACTTTTTATTATTTTTTTTACAGGCTCTTCATCCCCCCAGACTTGGTAGTTGGTACACCAGTGTAATCTGTAATTGATTATCAACAGCTCTTTTCTGAGCAGCGTTGCGGCGCCAAGATATGCTTGAGAGAGGTGATTGTGCGCGACCACGATGCGTCCGGAAGAGAAGCCATCGGGCAGCTGATTCCTTTTATGCCCGACATCAGGCGCTGCCACACGGTTTTTGCGCAGCTGGAGCGGCAGTGGACATGGATAGCCCTGACGGGAAAAATCAATTGCAATGCCATTGCCGCCACCCTGTTTGATTTCATTTTTAAAACCCGCGACACCTTTGGCCTGCTGCGTCAGGACATGACAACCATGCTGGCGGAAAAGCTGCTTGAAAAAGCCGTGCGCGAAATGTCGCCCGTGGCTCAGGTGGTCATGGACATCATCAAGCGCAATCTATACGAGCGCACGGCTGACGTAAGCTTTTTGGCCACAGACGGCGAAATTGCGGGCTTTCTGCAGGGCAGGTCCTGCGATGTGGCCGGGCTGCGCAACCGGCTGGCCGCCTATCGCGCCAAGTACAGCGTTTACCGGGACATCCTGGTGCTCGACACGCAGGGCACGGTACGCGTGCAGCTTGACGCCAGCAGGCCAGTGCGCGCGTCTGTCGATCCGCTTGTCAGGCAAACGCTGTCCGCACAGGGCTTTGTGGAAACCTTCCGTCCCACCGACCTGTCGCCAGATGGCCGGGCGGCGCTGGTGTATTCGCACGTTATCCGTGCGGAGGGCGCGGCCGAACCTCTGGGCGTGCTGTGCCTTGTTTTTGATATGGACGGCGAGGTGGCCGACCTGTTTGCGGGCATGGCCCGTTTTGCGCGGGATATGGTCATTCTGCTGTTGGACGACAGGGGCGAGGCCTTTGCCAGCAGCGATGCCCGGCAGGCCCCGGCGGGGCGCTCGTATGCCCCCACCCCTGCGGACAGCTTTGCCCTCAGCTCAACAGGCCGCAACACCACGCTGGCGGTATCGCGCCCGTCCGGCGGTTATCAAGGCTACGAGGGGCAGGCCTGGCAAAGTCATGTGCTGCGCCCCGCGCAAAGGGCTTTTGCCAGCAGGATCACTGAAGGGCTGGACGTTGCCCTGGTGCGGCGCGAGGCCGGGTTTTCGGCCCATCTGACCAATATTGAGGAGCAGGCCAGCGATGTCATGGGCGACCTGACGCTGGCCGCGCTTAACGGGCAGATCATGGCCGCCCGCCAAAGCGGCAATGCGCGCGACGACGAGCGCCAGGCTGCCCAGGCCCTGCCGCCCATTCTGGATGCGGTACGAAAAATGGGCATCGAGATGGAGCGCGAGTTCCACTACTTTACCGATGGTCTGCTAAAAACCGTCACGGCTTCACGTCTCAACGACGCCTCTTTTCTGGCCTCCATTACGGTGGAAATAATGGACCGCAATCTGTACGAGCGGGCCAACGACTGCCGCTGGTGGGCGCTCACGCCCGACTTCCGGCGCATCTTGTCCCAGACTCAGGTTGACAAAACCGGTCTGGCCCGGCTTGAGAACATACTGGAATACATCAACAGCTACTACACGGTGTATTCCAATCTTTTTCTCTACGACGCCCACGGCGTGGTAGTGGCCTGCTCGCAGGCTGCGGAACGGGGCCTCTACGGCCAGCAGGTAAATGAGGAATACGTGCGGCGCACGCTGGCGCTCAAGGATCCGGACGACTTTGCCGTGTCGCCCTTTCGCGCTACCGATCTGTACCGCCCCAGGGGCGGGGCGCAGGCAACCTATGTGTACAGTGCGCCCGTGTTTGCGCCAGAAGGCGGGCAGGCCGTGGGCGGCATAGGCATTGTTTTTGATTCGTTGCCGCAGTTTGCCGACATGTTGGGCGACACCCTGCCCAAGGACAGCAATGGCAATGTGGTTGCCGGGGCGGCGGGCTTTTTTGCCGAAGTGGGGGGAACCCTGGTGGCCGCTAGCGAGGCCCACCTGCGCCCAGGCGAAACGTGCCCGCTGCAGCCCCAGTGGCTGGCTCTGGGGCAAGGCGAATGCCACTCGCAGCTCGAATCGGTCGACGGCGTGCTGTACGCCGTGGGCTGCGCCCGCTCGAGGGGCTATCGCGAGTACAAGCGCGATGGCCGTTACTGCAACGATGTGCTGTGCGTGATGCGTCTGCCCATTTAAATAAAGTACGTTTTTTGATCAGGGCTGCGACAAGGCCCGTTTTTGCTCCGGCGCGTCCAAGGGACTGTGTGCCAGGCAAAAACGGGCCTGTTTTGTACGTAGCAAAGGCGGACAGCTAGACCACGTGCCGCAGGTTGGCCCTGCAGGTGATGGTTGGGCCGTCCATGGAGCTCATGGCATCCAGCAGCAGGGCGCGGTATGTTCCTGTGCCGCCGCCCACAGCGCCCATGTTTTCGGCAGCCACTTCGCCCGCGACGCCCATGGCGCATACCGCGCACAGGCTGGCCTGGGGCAGCTCTGTTGGGGCCGCGCCCACGCAACAGCCCACAATGGCGGCAGTCATACAGCCAGTGCCTGTAACGCGCGTCATAAGGGGGTCGCCGTTGCTGACGGCCCACGCTCCCTTGGTGTGCGCCACTATGTCGATGCGCCCGCTCACAACGACAACAGCTCCCGTTGCCGCGCTCAGGGACGAAGCCATGCGTGCCGCTTCAGAAATGTTGCCCTCGGACACCATAACGCCTTCATCCGAATCCACGCCGCGAGCAGTGGCCTTTTCTCCAGCCAGAAAGCGGATCTCCGAGCTGTTGCCCTTGATGACGGCAAAGCGCACATCCTGCAGCAGCCTGCGCAGGGTGTCGTTGCGCAAGTCGGAGGCTCCAGCGCCCACGGGATCAAGCACGACGGGGATGTTCAGGGCATTGGCCCGCTTGCCGGCCGCCAGCATGGAGGCGACGGTGCGCTCGTTGAGCGTGCCGATGTTGATGACCAGGGCCGAGCTCAGGGCCACGATCTGCTCAACTTCCGCCGCGTCGTCCGCCATGATGGGCGAGCCGCCCGCTGCCAGAATAATGTTGGCGCAGTCATTAACCGTTACATAGTTTGTAATGCTGTGCACCACAGGGCCCTTGCGGCGCACCATGTCCAGAATCTCGCCAAAACATTCCATGCCCAGCCTCCCCCGGCACTGCCGGAAGCAAGATGTATGTGCTGCGTTGGGGTAAGTACCCCTTGCGCGTGTGTCCGGCCCGCCTACGGTTTGATGTAGGCAAAGCCCTCGCGTTGCAGACGGACAATTTCCACCAGACCGGCTGGCACCACATCGCATCCGGGCCAAAGATCGGCGTGGTCGATGTGGTTGTCGGCAAGCGCGTTGGCGCAAAGCAGTATGCGCAGCCCCTGATCCTGCAGCGGGGCGGCTATGGCGCGGGATTCCTCGTTGCTTTTGACAAACTGGGTCACGGCCGGGCCATTGGCCACCACCACCAGCTGAAAGCGTTCTTCGGACAATGCCTTGATATAGTTGGCCGCATTACGAAGAACAAGGCGCATAATGGCGGGGTCCTTGCTGTCCATGTGCAGGCAGAGATCGTAATTCATATTATTTCCCTGTGGTTATTCGTTGCGCAGGCTATTACGTCTGTTGTCTCAATCCTAGCGGAGCGGCATTTTTTTGCAAGCGGCAGTTGCGAATGGTTCTTGATTCATGCAGCCAGCCAACGTATGCTTAACCATGATGTCTATCCACCGCGCAACCAGGGCGTTAAGGCCATTTTGCCTTGCGGTGCTGCAGCTGCTTGCGGCTCTGGCCCTGCTTGCGTGCGCTGGCGGCTGCGGCCTGCTGGCCCGCCCCCAGGTGGAAGAACCCTCGCAGGGCTCAGCCGGCCTTGAGGGCGAGTGGCAGGGCAAACCGGTGCCCTACAAGGTGCGCATACGGGTGCATGACGGCCCGGAGGCGCTGGCCGGGCAGATGAAGGCCGCAAGCCAGCTGGTGCAGCTGACCAGGGAACCGCCCGACAGCCTGCTGGCGCTCGAAAGGCGTGTCCGCGCCGATACGGCCAGCGCCGTAAGCCTGCTGCATTCGCAGGGGTATTACGACGGCACGGCTTCGTTTGAAATGGACAGGGATGCCGAGCCCGTGGCTGTCGTGCTTACGCTCTCGCCAGGCAGGCGCTATAATCTGGGCCGCGCTGACGTGTACTACGATCCCGCACCCGTTGTCCCGCAATTTTTTCGCAACCGTCAGCGCGAGGTAGGTTTTTGGGGGCTGGAGACAGAACCCGTGCCGCCGCCGTCGTTTCCATCTGTGCTGCCGGGCGCAGCCATCGGCAAGCCCGCAGTGGCCGATGATCTGCTGGCGGCGGTAAACGCCCTGCCCGAGGCCTTGCGGCGGCAGGGGTACCCTCTGGCCGCAGTGGCCGATACAAACTACACGCTTGACCGCGAGGGCGGCAGGCTTAATGCCGATATTCTGGTACGCCCCGGCCCGCCGGCGCTCATGGGGCGCATCGAAGTACGCGGGGCCAGTGCGGTAAGCGCCGAATATGTGCAGCGTCTGGCCCCCTGGAATATGGCCGAGGAACCCTGGAACGCCGACCTGGTGGAGGACTACGCCAACAAGCTGCGCGCCCTTGGCCTGTTCCGCACGGTGGCGGTCAAACCCCTTGAAGACCAGCTGGCCGCTGGCACGGGCCGGGAGGGCGCGGCGGTGCTGCCGCTGGAAGTGACTGTGGCCGAAGCTCCTTTTCGCTCCGTGGGGGCCAGCGCCCGTTACGACACCGACACTGGCCTTGGCGTGGAAGGCATGTGGGAACACCGCAATCTGTTTGGCAACGGCGAAAAACTCACGCTCACCACGCCTGTGGCCACGGAAACTCAGGGCCTCAAGGCGGCCTTTGAAAAACCGGCCTTTCTGGCCCGTGAACAAAAGCTGGTGGTGAGCGGCTCGACCCTGCACGAACATACCAGCGCCTACGAAAAAATGGCGGGAAGCGGCAGCGGCGACGTGGAGCGGCGGCTCTCGCGCCAGTGGTGGGGCAGCGCCGGGCTTGGGGGAGAAAGCGGCTCCATCAAGGACAACGAGCAGGATTCCAAGGGTTATGGTTTTTTTGGCCCCAGAGTGGGCCTGCGGCGCGACACGCGCAACAACGTGCTCAATCCCTCCGACGGTTCGGAGCTGGCGGTAAAACTCAAACCCTATACCGGATTTTACGGCGAGGCCTTCAACGTCATGACCGGCGTGGTTTCGGCCAGCGGCTATTACGCGCCCTTTCGCAAGGACGGCCTGCCCGACGACAAGCTTGTGCTGGCGGGCAGGGTAGAGGCCGGGGGGCTTGCGGGCGCGGGGCTGCGCACCATCCCCGCCAGCTTGCGCTACTATACCGGCGGGGCCGGGTCGGTGCGGGGCTATGCCTATCAGTCGCTTGGCCCCCGCGACCACAAGGACGAACCGCTGGGCGGGCGCTCCTATCAGGTGGTCAACCTCGAGGCCCGCTACAAGATTACCGACGACTTCGGCATTGTGCCCTTTCTGGACGGCGGCATGGTCTACAGGGACGAGCTGCCGCGCGTCATAGGCGATATGAGCTGGGGCACGGGCCTGGGCTTTCGCTACTTTACGCCCATCGGGCCGCTGCGGCTTGACGTGGGCTTTCCCCTGCAGCCCATTGACGGCGACCCCCCAGTGCAGATTTACGTCAGCATAGGGCAGTCTTTTTGATGGATCAGGAACGCAAGGCGGCAGTGCCGCCATCTTCCGCGCGGGCAACCGCAGGCGCTGACGGCGCTGCCCCCCCGCGAGCCGGTCAGCCCGCCCCGCCAGGCCGGGCTAAAAAACGCGGCAAAGGCTGGCTGCGTCTTGCGGCCCGGGTGCTGGGGCTGTGCGTGCTGCTGTGCGCGCTGGCGCTTGCCGGTGCGCTGGCGGCGCTGCGCAGCGAGGCCGTGCAGGCGTGGCTGGTGGATAAAATCAACGCGGTCATGCAGGCCGCGCCCGGGGCGGGGGCTTCCCCGCAAGGCATACAGGCGCGCATCACGCATCTTTCTGGCCCGCTGCCCTTTGGCTTTGCGCTGGGCGTGGAGCTGTACGACGCCCAAGGCCTGTGGCTGCGTCTGCCCGCCTGCAGCGCTCATTGGGACTGGCAGGCCTTGCCCTCTACGTTGCGGCTGTCCTTTGTGCGCATTGACAACGCACAGCTGCTGCGTTTGCCCCTGTTGCCGGATGCGCCGCCCCCCGAGGCCGCGCCGCCTCTGACCGAAGCCTCATTGCGCGCCCAGCTGGGCGCGGCCCTGCGCGGCCTTGCTTCGCTGCCGGATTGGCTGCCGCAATTGCGGCTGGAAGAATTTGCTCTGACCAATGCCCAGTTGCCGCAGGCCCTGCTAGGTCAAAAAAACCAGCCAGACCAGCCAGAGCATCCAGAGCAGCAAGACCAGACGCGGGCAGATGGCGATGCCGCAGGCCAGAGCAAAAAGGCTGAACCCGCCGTTGATGTCGTGCTTAGCCCTGCTGTTGCCCGCCTTGACGCTGGCCTGAAGGCTGCCGCCGGAACTGCCGGGGCCGAGGCCGATCTGAATATCGCCTTAAAAGGAACGGACACTACGCCCTTGCTGCTGGCCGGGCAGGCAAACTCGGCTGTTGAGGCCAGTGTGCGGGTCTCTGCGGTTCCGTCGCGTCAGGGAGGCGAGCTGGCTCTGGACATGGCGGCGGAGCTCGCCTGTGAACTGCGCACGGCTCCTTCCGCACCCGCGCCCGATGGTTCCGAAGCCGCCGCAGCCCTGCCAGCGGGCGATTCCAAAACCGTGGAGGCCCCATTGCTGGCGACCTTGCTGGGGCAGGGAGCGCAGGCCGAGATTCGCCTGACAGCCCGAGTAACAGCTCCACCCGCCAAGGGGCAGGCGCTCAGCGCCCGTGCGGCGGTGGAAAGCATTTCTTTGCAGGCGGGTTTGCTGCGCCTTGCCGGGCACGCGGGCTGGGCGGGCGGCGCTGCCGATTCATGGTTTGCCGGGCCGCTGGATGTGGATATTCTGGCCAGCCTTGGGCAGGGAGCCGCAGACCATAGCGCAGCAGCGCCCGAAGGCTCGGCGGCTCCCGCAGGTGCGGGCCGCATGCCTGAAGATGTGCAGCTGCCAGCAAAAGCGCAGTTGCGTGTGACGCTCAAAGGCCCGCTGCAAGCGCCGGACGCGCAGATATCCTTTGATTGCCCGGCCTGGAGCGTGGGCGGGCACAGTCTTGCCGATGCCTCGCTCAGGCTGCAAAGCGCGCCGTTCAACTGGCGGCAGGTGCTCTTTGGCGGGGCTGCGCAACCGCTGCAGTCGTTAAACACGCCTGCGGAGTTTGCCGTCAGCGTGCAGGCCGTAGCCACAGTGGACAAATTTTCGCAGAGCCTTGGCGCTACGCTTTTTGCCCGGCAGGTTCAGGACAATGGCAGTAGCGCGGTGCAGGCGGGCCTGCGCGATCTGCAGTGCGCTGTGCTGGGGATTGCTGCTGGCGGGCAGCTAACGGCAACCCTGCCCCTGCCTCTTGCCCTGACGGCGACGCCGCGCGTGGATGGCAAGGTGGATGTGCACGTGGCGGACTGGAAGGCCCTTGCCGCCATGCTGCCCGGCGCGCGCCTGGACGGCGATGCGGCCCTTTCCCTTGAACTGCGGTCGCAGCCCGCGCAGCAGGGCCCTGCTCCGCAAACGGCATCCTCCCCGTCCTCGCCGCCGGCCTATACGCAGCACGCGGCCTTGCGCTGGCGCATTCCACGCATGCTGTACAGGGAGGACGGTTCCCCTGCGGTGGAGATTCGCGGGCTGGAGGGCGAGGCGGTTTTGACCGACGTATTTGGAGCGGGGGGGCTGGCTGGGCGTCTGGATATTGCCGGGTTGCGCAGCGGCGACAAAAAACTGGGAGCCAAGGTGCGCGCGCAGGGTTCCATATGGGGGCCGCTGGAGGCAAACTTTGAGACCAGCGGGTTTGCGGCGGCCCGTTGCACGGTGCGCTGGCAACCGGGCACGCTTGAGCTGCGGCGGCTTGAGCTTGACCTGCCTGCGCAAAAACTGGGGCTGCGCGCCGCAACGGCGGCCACTGTGCGCTATGGAGCAGGCGAGCTGGGCCTCAGCGGCCTGGATGTCGTTGTAAAGCCCTCCGGCAGGTTGCGGGCGCAGGCCGTCATCACCCCGGACAAGCTGGACGCGCGTCTTGCGCTGGAGCAACTTTCGCTCGCGCCGTGGCGGGTGCTGGTTCCCGCACTGCCAGCTGGCGCGGTGGAGGCCTCGGCACGGCTTACGGGCAGTCCCACCCAGCCCCAGGGCGACCTGCGGATCGAGGTGCGCAACCTGGCCCTGCCGGGCACAGCCCTCAAACCCATGAACGTGACAGTGACCGGCAAGCTTGAGCACGACGCCGCGGGCGGCGGTGCGCTGGCCCTGCGTCTTGTGCCCGATCCGGCCACGGTGGCGGCGCTGGGCGGTACGGAGTGCCGGGTTGAGGCTCGCGTGCCTTTGCTTTTTGACGCCAGCGGTTTGCCGCGTCCCCATATGCAGGGGGCGCTGCGGGCGGTTGTGCGCTGGAACGGAGCGATTGCCCCCTTGTGGAGCCTGCTGCCTGTGGCCGACCAGCGTCTGGCCGGGCGTCTGGCGCTGTCCCTCGATGTGGGCGGAACCCTTGAATCGCCAGCGCCCAAGGGGTTTGCGCGCCTGGACGAGGGCCGCTACGAAAACCTGCTTCTGGGCGTACTGCTCACAGGCATCAATCTGCGCCTTGACCTTGATGGAGGCCGCAACGGCGCTCCTGGTCTTGCCCGCCTCAACCTTGCCGCCGCCGACGGGCAGGGCGGAACGGCGCGGCTAACAGGGCAGGCGCGCATTGACGGCAGTCACCTCGATTTTGTGGCCGACGTAAATCATCTGCGGCCCCTGCGCCGCCGTGACGTGCGCGTGGAGCTGTCCGCCCATGCCTCTGTGGGCGGCAGCGCGGCCGCGCCGGAGGTGCGCGGAACCCTCACCGTCAATCAGGGGCTGGTTCTGCTTAATAATCTTGATGTCGCCAGCAGCATCACAACCCTGCCCATCAGCGAGGCTCCGCCCGCCTGGGCCAGGGGGGCAGCTGCCGTCCCGCCCGCCCCCGCGTCCACAGCTCCGGGCGGGGCAAAAAAGCCTGCTGCGGTCATGGCTCAGGCGGATCAGCCCGCGCAGGAGGCTTCGGCAACGGGCGGCAAGACCGGTCTGCTTGACGTGCGCGTGGTCATGCCCGGCCGCTTTGTGGTCGAGGGTTTTGGGCTGAAAAGCGAATGGCGCGCCGATATGCACGTGGGCGGCACGCCCGTCGAGCCGCTCATTTCGGGCCAGCTCAGCGCGGTAAAGGGCAGCCTTGACATCCTGGGCAAAAATTTCAAGCTGGCGCGTGGCGCAGTGACTTTTGGCGGCGGGGCCGTCTCCAACCCACTGCTGGACATCATGCTCACAAGCCAGACTCCGGCGCTCGCGGCCAACATCAGCATTGTGGGAACCGTGCGCAAGATGCAGCTTATCCTGAGCAGCGACCCGGAAATGCCGCGTGACGAAATTCTGGCCCAGATCCTTTTTGGCAAAAGCGCCAGCGAACTGGGTCGGTTGGAAAACCTGCGTCTGGCGGCCGCTGTGGCGCAACTGGCCGGGTTTGGCACAGGCAACGGCGGCGGGGGCGTGTTCGACTCGGCGCGTCAGGCCCTTGGGGTTGACGTGCTGCGTCTCAATTCCACCGCATCGGGCGCGGGGCAGCAGGGGCAGGGCGGCGAAAACATGGCCGCAGGCAGCGCAGTTGAGATGGGCAAGTACCTGACGGAAGATATTTATGTGGGCGTGCAGCAGGGGACCAGGCAGGGCAGCACCGCTTTTGTCATTCAGCTTGAGCTGACTCCCAGGGCCAACCTTGAGGTGCGCACCGAGCAGCAGAGCACCAAGGGCGGCCTGACCTGGAAGTATAGCTACTGACGGAAGTCTTGGAAGCGGCGTTTTTTGGGTATAACATACTTAAAAAGTATTATTATGCCGCGCAAATTACCGACGCAGGCCAGGCATCCGGGGCAAAACCTGTTTGCGGTGAGTGCCATGCCTCTGAAAGGGCGCTCGCAACCATGGTCACGAGCGGGCAGGCCCGCGCACTGGACGCAGCCCCATATCTGGGGCAAACTGCAGTCTGCCGCCACGCGCGGCACTGAACAGCATGACAGCAAAGGAACAGCATCATGGGCAAGATTATGGCCATCTGCACCAGCCAGAAAAAAGGCACGGCCAAAAAGGCCGTGGACCAAGCCAATATTATTGAAAATCACGGTATCGAGGGCGACGCGCACGCTGGCAAGTGGCACCGTCAGGTGAGCCTGCTTTCGTGGCAGGCCATTGAGGCTTTTAAGGCCAGAGGCGCGCTGGTCGCCAACGGCTGTTTTGGTGAAAACCTGGTGGTGGACGGCATTGATTTTGCCGCCCTGCCGGTGGGCACTCGCATTGCGTGCAACGATGTGCTGCTTGAAGTATCGCAGATCGGCAAGGAATGTCACAGCCATTGCCAGATATTCCACACAATGGGCGAATGCATCATGCCCACGCAAGGGGTGTTTGCTAAAGTGCTGCACGGCGGCGCTGTGCGCACAGGCGACATGATGCGGGTGTTGTCCGCCGGTGCGGACACGCTGCTGCAAAAGGCTGAGCAGGAGAAATATGGAAACGCTTAAAATGCTGCTGCGCACGGCGCTGTTTCTTGGCTCGGTCACCCTGGTCTTTGTGGCTTACACGGTGGTGGTGGCCTTGGTTGAAAGACATTTTTCGCCCCGGCATGCACAGGGGCCTGAACAGTCGCCACCGGCGACGGCTGCCTCTGCGCCGCAGCCCCGTTCGCACGTTCGTGCCATGCTCGACAGCGGCCAGCTGGTCAAGGAGCAGTACAGCCTTGAGCTGCAAAGCCATGTGTCGCCTTTTCGCGTAGACCGCACGGCTGGCCTGCTGGCCGGTGCTGCCGCTCAAAGCGGTCGATGAACCCGCGCGATACGGCTGACCGGCGTCAAACCGTTGCGGACGGGTTGCGCATACGCAGGGCCTTGCGTGCGCGTGCCTGTGCGGCACATGAGCGGCTGGCTCTTGACCTCAACGGGCAAAACCCGCAGACGCTGGCCTTTTAAGAGCTATTGGGGTTCAGGGTCGTGGGGCGTTCACCCCTGGACGGTCAGGGCAATCCCTATCCGCTGTTGCACATGGCGTGGCAGCGGGCCTGACGTGACCCCGGACGGTTGACAGCTTTCGGCGCAAGGGTATGCCTTGCGCCGATTTTTTTGCTATACGTAAAAATAGATGCTGTGCAGCAGATATTCCACATTATGCCGCTCTGCCAGGCCGAGCAGCAGACGTTTGACGCGCGGCAGGGCGGCGACGCCATTTTGCAGCTCAGCCATGCCCGCCAGTGCGCGCTTCTTTTCTGCGGGCGAGGCCAGTTTGTCCACATAGCCCCACACATGCTCGGCGGCGTTGCGGGCCTGCGGGCCGTTAAGCTCCTTTTGCAGCGCCTGCTCCACCAGCGTGTAAAAACCCTGCGCATCGGGCGCGTCCGCCTTGAGCAGGGCGCGTATGGCCGTGTATGCGCCCTGATCGCGCTCCAGCACCAGATACTTGTATCTGGCCCACTGCGTGGTGAGATCCTGCCGCGTCAGCCGCGGGTTGGTGAGCTGGAGGCACTTTTCTGCAGAAAGGTTTTTGTCCTTCACCTCCAGCATCACGTCCACCTCGCGCTGCCCCAGCGACTGATGAAATTCCATAAATTCGCGCAGGGCGATAAAGCGCGAGTGCATGCCCGGTTTGCCGCCTGCCAGCTGCTGGCTGTAGTGCAGCTTGGGTCGGCCCTGCTGCGGGGTCCAGCTTTCCATGGCGCGGTCAAGCCAGTATGCCTGCGTGCCGTGCGCCGGAGCGTTGAGCGAATGGTGAAAAACGTCAAAAATGGCGGGCAGCCCGCAGCGGTCGCAAACACGCAGCGCATCTTCTATGGTAAAGACGCGCTCGTCGTTTTCGAGCGAGATGCGGGCCAGCACATGCGGGGGCAGGGCCAGCAGGTTTTCGATCAGCCGCGTGACGGCAGAGGCCCGGTCATTGTAGCCGCCGCCAAGGTGCAGAATGATGCGGGCGCTCCTGTCGGCGCCCAGGGCATCAAGAAAACCGGCGTGAAAAACCAGATCGTCCACCGCCCGGTCAACCACATCCTGCCGGGGAGAATTGAGCACGGTGTACTGGCCGGGATGCATGGAAACGCGGATGCCCGTCTGGGCCAGAGTTGCCCGCGTCGCCGTCAGCTCCTCCCGCAGCTCTTGCCGCCAGTCAAAGCTGTTTTGGGGGTGCGAGGCCAGCGGGATAATGTCCGAGCTGATGCGCATGAGCGGTATGCGCGCGGCGGCGCAATAGCGCAACATGGTTTCAAGCGCGCGCAGGTTATGGCGGCACACGGCCCGCATGTTGTCGGGCGTGGCCCTGGCGAGGGTAAGGCCGCTGAGGTCGGCGTGGGGAACCCCGATGGTCTTGCAGGCAAATCCGTAGCGTATCATGGGGCTACTGTAGCTGATTTGCGGCGGGCGGCAAGAGGGTGCGGCGGGCCTTAACGCAACGCTTACGCTTGTGTGGTATCAAGGCAAAATACGCTGTGCGCATTGACCATGCCGGGCATGGCCGCTGTGCGTAAATCTTTGATGGCGGCGGTATTCGCCAGATGCAACAGGAGGCGCAATGATCGGTGGCAGCTCGGATATGTTGGTGGCCTTGGTGAAAAATGCGGTGCGGAACCCGTGGCGCGCAGTCCTCTGTTTTGTGTGCTGCATGGTGGCTGGCCTTATGTGCGGCCCGGTCTGGAATGTCGCGCAGGCGGCGTCCGACATGCCGGGCGTAGTGCAAAAGAAACTCTCCGCCTCGCCGGAAAGGTTGCTTGTGCAGTGGCAAACCGCCAAAAAGGGCGCTCTGCGCGCGCTGGTGGATGTGCCCGCGCGGCCCCGCGCAGCCGTGATCCTGTTCGCGGGCGACAACGGCTGCCTTGGCCTGACGGAAAACGGCGAGCAGACGAGTCTGAACGGAAATTTTTTGGCCCGCTCCAGAGACCTGTTTGTTCAGGAGGGGCTGGTTGCTGTGCTGGTTGACGTGCCCACCGACATAAACCCACAGAGTTCCAACAGCTACCGCACAAGCGCCGATCAGGCGCAGGATGCCGCCATGGTCATGGATTTTGTGCGCAAGCAGTGGCATGTGCCCGTGGTACTGGTGGGCACCAGCCGGGGCACGATCTCCGCAGCCAACACAGCCGCCCGGCTTGAGCGCGGCAATGCCGACGCCCTGGTGCTGACCTCGACTGTTACGCAGAACAATAAAAAAGCGAGCGGCACGGTCTATAATGCCGATCTTGGGCGCATAGCCATTCCGGTGCTGATTTTTCACAACGAGCAGGACGCCTGCAAGGTCAGCCCCTATTCCGGCGTGCGAGGCCTGCAGAGCGCCCTGAAAAATGCGCCGCGCAAGGATATTGTAAGCATTTCGCACGGCGACGGCATTGCCGACGCCTGTCAGGGCATGTCGGCTCACGGGTATTTGGGGGTGGAAGGTCAGGCTGTTGCCGCCATTGCCAAGTGGATATTTACCAATGTGCCCCAGTCGGCAAAATAACTCCCGTCCATAGCCCGCCCGCCACGGCTTGCCGACGTGCAGGCGCACGGGCGGCGGCCTCGCGGCGATCACTACCACAAGCCCCGCATGCGTAAGCGCGCATGCGGGGCTTGCGTCATCTTATGCGTTTGTATTGTCAGATAATTATGACTGTTGTCATTTTTTTATGACAATTCGCCGGGCCATTGCGGGTAAAGAACCCGTAACCTCCTATTAATCACACAAATTTTTTAAATGGTGTATTTGGCATTGGTTTTGCTTTTTGTGGCTAAATTCACAATTTACGCCAGCAAAAGCATTTTTCGGACAAAGATGCTCTTGGCTCTGGCGGAACCATCAGCCATGGAGACCAAAACCATGCCGTATCCTTCTAAGCGCGTCTGGATTGTGGGCTGTATTGCCCTGGCCGCGTGCGTAGGCCTGGCGGCAGCGGGGGTGTCGTATTCGTCACAGACGGCGTTTTGTCTGTCCTGTCACGAAATGCGCGTGTATCAGGACGAACTGATGCTGTCACCGCACGCCAAGGACGCACAGGGCAAAGCCATCGGATGCTCGCAATGCCATATCCCGTCGGGCAATCTGGCCCGCATGCTCGGCGCCAAGGCATGGATGGGAATCAAGGACTTGTGGGTGCACAACGTGGACGGCGGCACAGACCTCAACCGGGCCGCCATGCAGCCCATTGCCCGCCGCTTTACCGACGACGCAAACTGCCGGGCCTGCCACAAGGATTTGACCCGCAACGCCAAGGCTGACGGGCCGGTTTCTGTCGAGGGCCGCCTGGCCCACGAAAACTACGAGGGCAAAAACGGTCAGGCCCGCAGCGGCTGCGTGGGGTGCCACCGCAACCTCGCCCATTTGCCCGTTTTTGACGAGCGCATACCCGCCAATACCAAGTTTGCACAGAAAATTAAGGAGATACGGCCATGACCCGCAACAAGAAACTGCTCATCGTTCTGCTTGCCCTGGCGGTGCTGGCGGGCGGCTATTTTCTGTACATGGCTTGGGCCTTTCCTGCAGAGCGGTGCGAGGCGGCAAAACACCTGGATGCGCCGCAGATGGCGGGCGACTGCTACGCCTGCCACATGAAAAGCACCCCGCGCGTTGCGCAGGAATGGTACGAAAGCAAGCACGGCATCACGCTTGTGCGCTGCCAGACCTGTCACGGCATGCCTGACGGCAAGGGGGCCATTCCTTTTACCCGCAAGCCGGGGGTCGAGGTGTGCGCCCGTTGCCATTCGCTTTCCATCCAGCGCATGGAGGCCAAGTTTGGCAAGCGCGATGACTGCTCGTCCTGCCATCCCAACCACCAAAGCCCCATGCACGGCAAGGCGTATGAATATCGCATGCCCAGCGGCAAAACGGATTTGTAGCCCGCGCCAGCCGCATATAGGCGCAGGCCGCCCACGCGGCCCAAACTGGCCCTGCCCGCAGCGGCGGCCATGCTCACAAAACAATCATGCCAAGCTAACAGCGAGGTGCGGATATGAATTCATCGCGTCGTGATTTTTTACGGTTTTTTGCCATGTCTGCCGCCATGGCGGCGGCTACGGGCGCAGGGCTGCCCACCCTTGCCCTTGCGGCGGACGACAACAAGCCCGACAAATGGGTCAAGGGCGTGTGCCGCTACTGCGGCACTGGCTGCGGCGTGCTGGTGGGCGTTAAAAACGGCAAGGCCGTTGCCATTCAGGGCGACCCCAACAACCACAATGCAGGCCTTTTGTGCCTCAAGGGTTCGCTGCTCATCCCCGTGCTCAACTCAAAGGAGCGCGTCACCCAGCCCATGCTGCGCCGCACCAAGGGCGGCCCGCTTGAGCCCATAAGCTGGGACGAGGCCCTTGACCTTATGGCTTCCAAGTTCCGGCACAGCATCGACACGTTTGGCCCCAATTCCGTAGCCTGGTACGGCTCGGGCCAGTGTCTGACCGAAGAGAGCTACCTTGCCAACAAGATTTTCAAGGGCGGCTTTGGCACCAACAACGTGGACGGCAACCCCCGCCTGTGCATGGCCTCGGCCGTGGGCGGCTACACCACCACGTTCGGCAAGGATGAACCCATGGGAACCTATGCCGACATCGACCAGGCGACCTGCTTTTTCATCATCGGTTCCAACACGTCAGAGGCGCATCCCGTGCTGTTTCGCCGCATTGCCCGCCGCAAGCAGGTGGAGCCGGGCATAAAGATCATTGTGGCCGACCCTCGCCGTACCAATACCTCGCGCATTGCCGACATGCACGTGGCCTTTCGCCCCGGCACAGACCTGGCCTTTATGCACGGCATGGCCTGGGTGATCATCAATGAAGAGCTGGACAACCCCCGCTTCTGGCAGCGCTATGTGAGCTTTGTGGATGCCGAGGGCAAGCCCTCTGATTTTGAGGGTTACAAGGCCTTTTTGGAAAACTACCGGCCCGAAAAAGTGGCCGGGATATGCCGCATCCCTGTGGAGCAGATATACAAGGCGGCCCACGCCTTTGCCGAATCGTCCGCGACCATGAGCCTGTGGTGCATGGGCATCAACCAGCGGGTGCAGGGCGTTTTTGCCAACAATCTCATCCACAACCTGCATCTGCTGACCGGGCAGATATGCCGCCCCGGCGCAACGCCGTTTTCGCTCACCGGGCAGCCCAATGCCTGCGGCGGCGTGCGCGACACCGGCGCTCTGGCGCATCTGCTGCCTGCCGGGCGCGCTATTGCCAACCCCAAGCACCGGGCAGAGATGGAAAAGCTGTGGAACCTGCCGGAAGGGCGCATTTCGCCCAATCCCGGTCACCACACCGTGGCGCTGTTTGAGGCCTTGGGGCGGGGCGAGGTGAAGTGCATGGTCATTTGCGAGACAAACCCCGCGCACACTCTGCCCAACCTGAACAAGGTTCACAGGGCCATGTCGAACCCGGAATCGTTTCTTGTGTGCATCGAGGCATTCCCCGATGCCGTAACACTGCAATACGCCGACCTTGTGCTTGCGCCTTCTTTCTGGTGCGAGCGCGACGGCGTGTACGGCTGCGGCGAGCGGCGCTATTCGCTGACCGAAAAGGCTGTAGATTCGCCCGGTCAGTGCCGCCCCACGGTCAACACCCTGGTGGAATTCGCCAAGCGGGCGGGGGTTGACCCCAAGCTGGTGAATTTTAAAAACGCCGAGGATGTCTGGAACGAATGGCGCATGGTGGCCAAGGGCACCACGTACGATTTTTACGGTATGACCCGCGAGCGCCTGCGCAAGGAGTCGGGCATCCTTTGGCCCTGCCCCTCGGAGGACCACCCCGGCACCAACCTGCGCTTTGTACGCGGGCATGACCCGTTGGTGCCCGCCGACCACCCGGACAAGTTCTTTTTTTACGGCAAGCCGGACGGCAAGGCCACCATATTCATGCGCCCGGCCAAGGGCGCGGCGGAGGAGCCCGATGCGGAATACCCTCTGTACCTTACCTCCATGCGGGTTATCGACCACTGGCACACCTCGACCATGACCGGCAAGGTGCCCGAGCTGCTCAAGGCCAACCCTGCGGCATTTGTGGAGATAAACGAGCAGGACGCTGCCGCGCTTGGCATCAGGCACGGCGAAACCGTGGTGCTCGAAACCCGGCGCGACAAAATGGAGCTGCCCGCGCGCGTGAGCGACGTGTGCAGACCGGGGCTTGTGGCCGTGCCGTTTTTTGACCCCCAAAAGCTGGTCAACAAGCTCTTTCTGGACGCCACCGACCCCGGTTCGCGCGAGCCGGAGTACAAGATATGCGCGGCGCGGGTACGCAAGGCTTAGGGCCTGCCATGTGCGCGCCGGACAAAACGTTGCAGAACAGTGATGTATGCGTCCGCCCGTGTGCAAGGCATGCGGGCGGGGCAATGCAGGAGGATATATGGCCATTGCGGGAATAATTCTCAGTGCGTCAGCCGGGGCACTTGCCGGGCTGGAGGCGGTTTTGAGCGGTCGCGCCGGGATTCTGGATGTGCGGCGTACGCCGGAAGGCGCGGAAAACGGCGGCCTGGTTGTGGTGGTGGAACAGCCTTCCGCTGCCCTGCAGACGGAGTTTAAAGCCCTGCGCGATCTGCCGGGGGTGGATGATCTGCATCTGGTCTTTGCCGATTACGGGGACGACATGGACAATCAAGGGCACATGGCCTGCCCGGCCCACGAACCCCGCCGCCGCGCGTCGGACGGTGATGCCGCCCCCAAAAACGGAGAACGGGCATGAATCTGTTTGCGCCGCCGTTGCGCCCGCCGGGGGCAGCGGATGAGGAATCTTTTTTGCGCAAGTGCGTGCGCTGCGGCAAGTGCGTCACAGCCTGTCCGTATGAAAGCATAGAGCTGGCGGGCGGTTTTGGGCGCACCCGCCGCACTCCCCAGGTGCGCCCACGCAGAAAGCCCTGCTATCTGTGCATGAAGTGTCCGCCGGTCTGCCCTACGGGGGCGCTGGATAATTCAGTTGTGGAAATGCACCGGGCGGGCATGGGGCAGGCGTATATTCTCAAAACCCGCTGCCACAATTATACGGATGGCACCATCTGCATGACCTGCTATGACCGCTGCCCCCTGCGCGGCTCGGCGGTTGTGCTCTCTGGCGGGCTGGTGCCTGTGATGACAACTGCCTGCGTGGGCTGCGGCATCTGCGACTATGTATGCCCGGTGCAGGCCGTGGAAATTGTACCGGCGTCGTCGAGGCTCAAGCCGCCGCTGGCGGCGCCTACGGAAAAAGCGCCTGGAGGCAAGGCATGAAGCGGATAAAATGGATCCGGCGCGTGCTGCAACTGCTGGTAATTGCGGGCTTGTGCCTGTTGCCGTGGCTCAATGCGGCGGGCTGGCGCGGGGTGAGCGGCAGTTTTTTTGCTCTGGATTTTGGCGGGCTGCCCTTTGCCGACCCGGTCGCTGCGGCGCAGGTGGCGGCCATGGGAGTTTTGCCTGCGGCGCGGCTGCTGGGCGGTGCTGTGCTGTCGCTGGGGCTTGCCCTGTTGCTGGGGCGTGTTTTTTGCTCGTGGATTTGCCCTTACGGCTTTTTTTCGGAGCTTGCGTACCGTCTGCGCTGGCGGCGCGGCGGCGAGCGTCTGCAGGTGCGTCAGGCCTTTTGGGGCAAAACGCTGTTGCTGGCCATGGGGCTTGTGGCGGCGCTTGGGGCGGGCTTTCCCGCTTTGGGCATAGTGTCCCTGCCTGGTGAAATTTCTCTGCTGCCCGTGCTGGTGTGGCAGGGGGATGACGTGTGGCTGCTGCTTGGGGCCGCTGCAGTGCCGCTGGCGGCGCTGGTGCTGGAGTTCGCCACGGGCAAGCGGCTGTGGTGCCGTTTTGTCTGCCCACAGTCGGTACTGCTTGGGGCTGCGGCCAGATGTCTGCCCGCTAAAGCGCCGGGCCTGCGTATTGGCTGGCAGGTTGATAAATGCAGCTGCAAAGGCAAGCCGCCCTGCCAGCAGGCCTGTTCGCTGGACCTGAACCCGCGCCGTATTGGCGGCCCGGACCGCCGAGACTGCACGCACTGCGGCGACTGCGTTGCTACCTGCGCTGGCTACGGCAAGGCGCTGGAGTGGCGGGGGCGGGGGGAGAGATAGCGGGGGAGTAACCCAGAAATTTCGTCCTGCTACTGTTTTTCAACACGGTATTGTTCCCACGCCACCTCATATGCTGTGCTGCGTCCCCCGCCGGGTAAGGCTTGCAGTATCCCTTTCTGAAGCAGGCCTTCAATCTCGCGCCATGCAGTCGCGCGCGATGTTTTTGTCATGCTCATGTATTTGCGGGTGGACAGACCGCCCTCAAATCCCCCAGGGCCTGCATCAAGCAGCCGGTTGAGCACTTTGCGCTGCCGCTCTGTAGGGGCAAATTCGCTGTGGGTTTTCCAAAAGCGTGCTTTTAGCAGAATGGAATCCAGAGTTTTTTCTGCCGCAAGTATGGCGCGTTCAAGACAGCCAATAAACCAGAGCAACCACTCTGTTGTATCGCCAGAGCCTTTTTGCGTGCGCTCCAAAACTTCATAATACGACTCGCGGTCGGCCATGATCTGCGCAGACAGGCTGTAAAATCGCATGGTTGTTTTTTCGTCCTGCGCCAGTGCCATATCTGCTATGCTGCGGGCCAGCCTGCCGTTGCCGTCATCAAATGGATGGATTGTTACAAAATAAAAATGCGCCAGAGCCGCCCGGATGATCCCGTCCATCTGGATGAGGCTTGCAGCCCACCATTCAAAAAATGCCGTCATTTCTGCATCAAGAGTTTTTGAGTTTGGGGCCTCGTAGTGGATTTTTTGCCTGCCCACTGGTCCGGAAATTACCTGCATGGGCTTGGTGCGCCACGCACCCACGGTAATTTTATTGAATCCTGAATGCCCGGTCGGGAACAGCGCCGCATGCCAGCCTTTAAGTCGGTCACTGGTCAATGGGGCGGCGTAGTTGCGCGTCGCGTCGAGGATTACCGACACCAACCCATCTGTAGCTCTGCCCGCTGGGCGCATGCCCGCATGCGGAAGCCCAAGGTGCATGGCGATGGATGAGCGCACGCCCTCCCTGTCAAGCGATTCGCCCTCAATGGCAGCGGTTTGCACGGCGTCTTCTTCCAGTGATAGGGCGCATGCCCGCAGGCTGTCATCGATGCCCAGCCCTGCGACGGTGCCCAGTAGACGCCCTTGTATCTTTCTAACCGCCGCTAATGGCAGCAGAATTTTTTCAGAACTGAACTCAAAATTTTGCCAGTGCCTGTGCTGCCACACGTAATGAGGCGTTTCCATAAATAATCGCTCCAAATTATGAAGCGATTATGAGGGATAATCATTTCATTTGCAAGCTTGGGGGCGGGGATTGGGAAAAACGCGTGGAGGAAAGATTGGCATAATTTTTGTGATGGACCAAAAAGTCAAATTCCCGGATCCGTCATTTCGACGAATCCGGGAATTTCCTTGATATTCAATGGTACCCGGAGCGGGTATCATTTATTAGGCGTAACACTCATAAATATAAGTATAAATTTTTTTCATATAAAAAAGTTGCCCCCAAAGTTGCCCCCTTTTTTATTCGGTGGGCAACGGGCGGGGGTATCGTGCACCGGGCAGGAAAGAAAGGCCCGTGGCGTTCTGCTAGACCAAGTTGTAGCACTCTCACTTCTGCCCGGCAAGGGATAATGCCGCCACCGCCGCGCATATAAGGCCACAAAAAAACCCGGCCCATATGTTGAGCCGGGATTTTCGTTTCAAGCCGTTAGGCGGTCACTGTGGGCTATTCTCTGGCCCGCTCAAGCTCATTCTGGCATTGCTCCACATAATCGCCCAAGGTGTGCGCGGCATGGGCCATGAGATTCAGCCCGGCAAGCAATGACTGTTCGGCGGTTTCGTCACCAGACTTCAAGCCGTGGTCGAGGTAGGTTGCCCGCAATCCACGCGCCATGAGTTCAATGGATTCAGACAGCGAGATTGCATTAACGTGGTCATGGTTGGTCAAGGGGGTGCTATTCATGGTCAGCCCCCTTGCGTCCATTTTGCCGCACTGGCGTTTGGCCGATTGCATCAATGGTCAGGTGCGACAAGTGCGCGAGGATCCGTTTCAAGCCCGAGCGCCCGCAGTCGGAGAACGTCAGGGGGGTATCCAGGCGGTCTTCCATGTTCACTACTTCGGCAAGGAAGGTCGAAAGCTCGTGAGCTTCCCAGAGCAGGGTTTGCAAATCAGGGTCAGATTCTTTGGAGAAGGCGTGCTTGCTGATAGTTTCGGAAGGGGATAAGGATTCCATAGCTGTGAACCTCCTGGGGTTCATGGTTAGGCCCGGTTGGGAACTGCCATTTCCCTGCCGGGCTGTTTTTTAGTGCTTAGCCTTCGGATTCATCGGCGGGCAAATCTGCTGTGCCGTTCTTCATCCACTCGACTATGGCATCTGGATGAACAAGCCAAGACTTGCCTCCCTTTACCGCCTTAATCTTGCCACTTGTGACCAGCGCCCGCACGGTGGTATGGTGCATCCTCAGAGCTTGGGCTGCCTCTTCGATTGTGTATCCTATCGTTGGTATTTCTCTGTCGCTTGGCATACTGTTCGCCTCCTTGACAAGACAATAAAATTATGTGATACGATAGTCAAGCATATGTGAAACTAAAATGAAAATATAATGAAGCTATAAAATGAAAGTTTACATATCACCTCTTATGAGACATAGCCCAAAAGTAAAAGTTCAATGATTATCAGCGTTTCACAAAATGACCCTACGCACAAAAAATTATTGTGCTACGAAATATGCGCAGCGTGTTACGCTATTTTCCGTGAAACAATTTTGCCGGGCAGGATTGAAGCTTTCACAAAGAAGGTATAGCATAGGCGAGCCGTTCACGGTTTGGCCGACTATTGTTTCGGGGGAATTGCCATAAAAAATATTGGTTGATACGCTGAGAAAGGAGGCTGTCATGATAAAAGTATTTTTGATTCTAATTGTTGTGGTCATGGCCCCCTATGCCGCAAGTGCCGAAGGCCTGATTGACCTGCTGGAATGCAAAAACATCTCTAACGATGCCAACCGCCTTACTTGCTATGATATGTGGGCAGATAAAGTATTGGAAGTGCCTGAGCAGAAAGAAAGCAAAGCTCCGGTCTCCACGAGTAGTAGTTGGTCACGGTATGCTGAAGAAAGCAAAATGGATGGAACTACAAATCTTCATTTTTCAACACCCTCGCTAGGAACACTCAGTAATTCGATAGGGACACAAAAAAATGCTACGCTAGTTCTCCGTTGCAACCAGCGGAAAACGGAAGCCTTCATTATATGGCCCTGCTATATTGGCTCGCGGGATGGGAAACAGGTTGAGGTCAAGCTTGACGATGGGAAAATTGAAAAAAAAATCTGGTCACCGTCCTCAGATGGAACAGCAGTATTTCGCCCCAAGCCTGTGGATTGGATTAAATCCATTTCGGGAGGTAAAAAGCTCTTCGTGCGTCTTGCAGCGTACCAGCACATCCCCGAAGAAGTGGAATTCGACATTACAGGGATTGATACGGCAGCAGGCGAAATTGCTAAGATCTGCGGATGGCCAGCAGAAGCAAAAAAATAACTCGCAGGTAGCAGACAACCGGAGATTGAATGATGTTCGGAATGGGTGGATTTGAACTTTTTGTGCTGGTCATTGGCATTATTGCCGCCGTTCTCGGATACCGTCTTGCCAAACGGCGCAATCGTGAAGCTTGGTTATGGGCCGTGCTGTGCTTTCTATTCCCGCTTCTCGTAATAGTAATACTATGCTTGGGTGTGCTGCCAGAGCGCGACCAACGTTAAAAGAAAAGGCCGGGCAGTTTTCATCACCCGGCCATATGCACAGCACTTTATTTCCTACGCCTGCTGCACGGCTGCCAGCCAATCAGCCTCAGACCGCATGCCGGGGGTCAGCAATAGACCATCCCAAGGCCCGCGCTCGTCCATGAAGTTGAAAAGCTCCGCTTCGCTGCCAAACTCTTTGCGGCCTCCTTCTGGCAGGTCAACGGCGTATCGCTCACCCGGCAGGAAAGGGCAAATTGCAACGCCAATAGGGGCAGGCCGGGACTTCTCAGCGTGAACCCCTTCCAATGCCTCTAGCCGTCTTGTCAGGCTGCGCATGGCGCTTCCTCCTGCGCGGTTGCCCCCCGCCGGCCATCGACCACCAGCACAAGGATGCACCGCAACCCTAGCTCATTGGCGCGGGCCTCAAGCGCAGCGGCATCAGCAAAGGTTTCTGGTTCCATTGGGTGTGGCATATCGGCGCGGATAACGCCATCAACGCCGCGAATTCCCACGATTGCAGGCCGGGGCGATTCCTGCCCTTCATGGAGCGCCTCAAGAGCTGAAAGCCTTGTAATCAAGGATTTGCTCATGGTGTTTATTCCTTTTGTTTAATGGCCGATTCTAGGGCTTGAATGCGGGCTTCCAAGTCTGCCATCTCTTTAATTTTGGCCGCCGTTAGATGCGCCCCCATTGCGGTGCTGGCGGTGTCTGCATCAAGTTCGCCGCTTGCCATTGCATCAAGCACCCCGGCAGGAGAAGAGGGCATTTCCTGCGGCAAAGAAATAGCCTTGGTGCGCGGCATCCCAAGCTGAACAAGCAGCTTGATTGCGTCCATATCGCCGCCCTCGGCTGCCTCCATCAGCATGGGCAAGCCTTTTGCCTCTGCCCAATTTCGCGCCATGAGCAGCACCCGTGCCGAATTGCCCGGCTTTGGGCCTGACGGATTGCCGGATTGACCGGGTTTCCATCGGCCCTTTGCATCCCGCGCCTCCTGCTGTTCCGTGCCGTGGCAGGAGGGTTTACCGCTCATAAATCCGACACCGCAGTTGTTTGCCAAGCGAGCGGCCCAAGTCTTGCGCTCGCCGTTCCAGGGCAGGAAGTGAGGGCTCCGCATCGGTTGCGCACCAACGCGCTATACTGCGTTCAGCCTCGCGCCCGTTGTGGTCGGTGCTGACTTCATAAATCTCACAATATTTTTGGGGGTCACCATATGCCATGACATTTCTCCATGAAAAGTTGAGTGTTAAGCGGCTTCGCCATGCGCCTTTAAAATGCTTGCCCACCGCTTGCGAGCGCCCTCAAGGTATTGGCGAAGGAATCCCCAAGTGACGTATTCCGCTGCGGCCCGGCTCCCTGCAAAAAGGAAGGGGGTGCGGTAGCGGCTCATGAAGGCCAGGACGCTTTGACAGGCCGCGTGCGGGTTAATCTGACTGCGAAAATTGCCCCCGGCCAGGTCTGACCATGATGCCTCAATCACTACGGCAAAGGCATCCAGCGCCGCGCCCCGCTGTAACTCCCGCTCGAACCGCTCCCGCTCCCGGCCCAAGCACTGCACGAGGTCGGAAAGCTCTTTGCGCTCCACCGCCACCTTGTCCTGTAGCCCGGCAAGGGAATAATCACCCACGGTCAACGTCCCCGGCTGTATCTGCACGTCATACCGCTCATGCTCAAAGGTGAATGGTTTTTGTTCTCTGCTATCAACAAGAATCGTCATTATGCGGCCTCCTTCATGCCGGACGTGGCGCAGTGGTCGGGTTGCGTGTTTTTGTGGCTCATAGGGCCAGTGTGGGCCATTTTTGTGGGTATTGCAGATAGTGCCGCCTCTGCCCACTCCATGACGGTGGGGATATCGGGATTAATGGGCCATGCCAGCGCGGCCCGGTGCTGTTCGCCAAGGTCTTTAGCACCCACGGCAGGAGTGAGGATTGCTCTCGGATAGGCTGCGCTCCATCTCTGCCAAGCTGATAGCCCGCCTGTGTCATTGTCGGGGCAGGCCAGCAGCAACGGGGCTTGCTTAATGAATTGATCTGTGTCTGCATCTACGGGCTTAGTGCAGCCCATAAAGGCCACCGCGGCCAGTTTCCCGAATGATTCTTGCCAGACTAGAGCGGCATCCAGCGCACTCTCCACCAGAACAACAGGAAGCCCGGCATGACCGGCAACAAACGGCACGTTGGAGCTTCCCTTCACCTGCCAGTATTTGGGGCGGCTTTCGGGTCGATCATCAGCACAGCGCACGGTTACAGCCACGGGTCCGGCCTCTCTGCGTGTGGCGATCACAAGGCCACGGGGCAAGAGCAATTTGTCGCGCTTGCCACCGCCTGCCAGCTCAACAACGGGCAAGCCCCACGATTCACGCAGGACATACCGATCAGCAGGGTTCCAGCCTATGCCGCAATCTTGCGCCGTGTATGGGGTCAGGAAGCGCCCTGTGATTGCAAGCAATGTTTCAGGGTTTGTTTCAATGTTGCGCTGGCACTCAACCAGAAACGCGGCGGCGCTGGCCATCCACTCCTTGCAGGGCATGACGGCTGGCTCTGGCTTGGGCGGCACATAGGCCATTTGTACCGGGTGTGCCGGACGGGGGCGGGCATGTGTACGCCGTGCAGGAAAGGAGCTTGTGGTGGTACGCTTCGGCTCAATCCCAAGGGCTTCACACGCCTCACGGTAGGACAGGCCATGAACTTTCTGCATTAGCTGGATATCGTCGCCGCTTTCCATACACTTACGGCAGAAATAACGCGCCCGGCCTTCGGCAGTCAGTATGACAATAAACCCGTCCTCCTTGGTCTGGCCGCATATCGGGCATACGCCGCACCATTCGCGGGGGGACTTCTGTTTCATGGCAGGAATAAAGCTCAGAATGCCGGGGGTCATGCCACCACCTCCGCATCACGGAACGGAACATTAGGAACATCCCCTAAGGGGGTATGTTCCGTTTGTTCCGCATCCCGTGTGCTAATGCCACCGGAACAAGTTCCTCTAATGTTCCCTAGGTGTTCCCCTGTTCCGTTTGTGGTGGTTAGCGAATAGCAATCATTCAAAACAGCAATTTTCCCAAGTTCAACAAGGTCTTTTCTGGCCCGTTGGAAGGCGATCTTTTTTGCGCTGGCCTTGTCAGCCGTGGACTTCTCGTAAAAATAATCGCGCCACACATCGACATGCACAGAGGCTTTACCTTCAGCTTGTAGGGCGGCTTCAAGGGTTTCAAGGCCGTACCGCTGTGCAGGGGTAAGGGGCTTCACTTCCTGCCCGGCGGGTTCTTCACTGGCAAACACGCTGCAAGACGTAACATCGTCACCGTAAGCATCTTTGCCCACGACACGAATATTCAAGGTGAACTTGTAGGCTTGCCCGTCCTTCCCGTCCTTATTCTTGACCACCTTCCACACGCGATTATTGCCCCGGCGGGAAACTTCAATGGCAGCATCAAGAGCGCCCAACAAGCTAGAATGCCCCCGCAGACCGCTTGCCGCATTTTTGCCGCAATGGTGGACCAAACACACAAGGCCAGAGGTCAGCTTTTGGAGCTTCTTACAATTGGACAGAATGATTCCCATATCAATATTGCTGTTCTCATCAAGACCCGCTGAAACTCTGTTCAATGTGTCAATTACGATCAGAGATCCAGTTGGAATACTCTTTGCTAGCCGTTCAACGTCTGCACCGATATAAAAATCATCAAGCAAAAACTGGACGTTTTCCGGCAACTCGCGCTTATTTTCATCCTCCCAAGCAAGAATGCGCCCTTTGATACCGTGCTGGCCCTCTGCAACAATGATGGTCCCATCGGATTTATTTGTTCGCAGGCCAAACCACTTCCGCCCCTCTGCAACGGCACAGACCATGTCCTGTGCAAGGAAACTTTTAGCAGTAGCAGGCTCGCCGTAAATGCAAATAACGCCAGTATCAGGGGCAGCGTCCTGTACCTTCCAGATTAGATCCGGCAGATTCATTATATCTTGGCGTTTAAATAAGCGGAAAGGCGGAACATCTTCATCCAGTGTAGACTGTTCCGGCTGTTCCTGCTGTTCTTCTGCCGAGCTTGCCGCGAGAAACTCCGCTCGCGCCTTGGCAATCGCATCGGCGTAATCTGGGGCGCAGGGGTCATTATGCGCCATGTGCCACCCCCTTAAATTGAAGGCAGGCAGGGAATAACGGCGTCTTGGCACGTTTCAGCAGCAGACAGCGTGCGCGGTTGAAACTGTACTCAAAGTGAGCGCAGTCAGCGCAGTGTCGCAGTTGACTCTTGGCAGGGGGGCAGTGTAGAGTAGCTTCACCTTGCCTTTCTTCTTGCCCCCACCGCCGCCAAGCTTGGGGGTTTTTTCGTTTCTGGTCGCCCATGTTAAGCCACCTCGCGCTGCTCAGCCTGCCGGGCAACGAAAGCATCTATATCCGACAGTCGCCAAACAGAGCATCGGGGAGTAAGTTTAATTGCCTTTGGGAGCAAACCGATCTGGACATATCTCCAAAAGGTAGACTTACTTACCCGCAGGATTGCGGCAGCCTCACGGGGACGAACTAGACCACGAGCATCAATTGCGTTATTAGATTCCATAGAGCAACTCCTTTTCTAAAGCATTTGCGCTATGTTACCCTGGTAAATTGACCTTCCAGAGAGTGTACCGCAATATGTGGGTATATCTCGGCACTAACTGGGGTTGACATGTTTTTGGATAACCTCGGATTTTATGGGTCAACATAGTAACATGTTTATTTTGTTGATTGTTTTTTATCATAAAAAAGCCCCCTCCAGATTAACCTGGAAGGGGCAATTTACGTTTATGTGAATGTAGTGCGCTTAGTCGGCACCAGCCTCCTTGAGCGCGTCTAGGTAATCTGCCCACCACGCCATCAAAGCCACACGCTCCTGCCAAAAACCGGCCCTATTGTAAACGCTGCGAACACTGTCGCGGTCAGCATGAGCAAGGCAACTCTCCACCACATCGGGTCGCCACTGCCCGCTTTCGTTGGCCAGCGTTGAAAAGGTCGATCTCCAGCCGTGCAGGCAAACAGTTTTTTGCTCCCACCCTAAAGAGCGCAGGGCGGCAAGTCCGGCCACGTCAGTGATAACTGCCGATCTTGAGCGCACAGACGGGAAAAGATAGTTATCATCGGAGCCGCCGGAGAAATTCTCTAGCTCTCGGAGCATTTTCACTACCTGCCCTGCAAGAGGAACATTCCAAGCCCGGCGCATCTTCATGCGGCCCGCTGGCACCCGCCACATGCTTTCCGCAAAGTCAAACTCGCACCAGCGAGCAAGCCGCAATTCACCGGGCCTAGTCGCAAGATAGGGCAGTATCCGTAGATACCACTGTACACTCGGATGCCCCTCATAGGCCCAAATATCGCGCAGCAAGCGGCCAAGCTCGATCTTTTCAATAACGGCGGGCCTTGGCTTATGTTTGAGCGGGCGCAACGCTCCACGCAGTCCAGCGGCCACATTGATAGGTATCAGACCGCGTAGATATGCGTGTCGCATTACATGGCTGCTAATGCTCATTAATTTGTGGGCAGTGTTTGAAGCCCCTCTTTTTTCTGCCGGGGCTGCTACGGCTAGTAGGTCGGCTGGCATAATGCTTGCCACGGGCTTATCACCCAAGGCGGGAAGTAGGTCTTGATCTAAATATCGTTGTGTGCGGTCGCGTGTGCGGTCGGCAAGTGTAGGGCCATAGCTTGCCCACCACTGCAAGGCCACGGCTTTAAAGGTCTGTTCGGCTGCCTCTTGTTGGCGCTTCACAGCCTCTTTTTCCGCTTGTTTGTGGGCGCTTGGGTCAATGTTTTTTGCCAGCAGCTCTTTAGCTTCGTCCCGGCGTTTGCGGGCTTCACGCAGGCCAATAGTGGGATACACGCCAAGACTGATTCTGCGCTCTTTATTTGCATAGCGGTATTTCAGTCGCCACCATCGGCCCCCGTTTGGGGAAATTTCTAGATATAAGCCCAGAGAGTCAAAAAGTTTGATTGTCTTGTCGCCGGGCTTTGCGGCCCTTATGGCTGCGTCTGTTAGGCTCATTGGGGGCAACTCCTGACATGGTGTGGGGGCAAGTAAAAATATGCCCCCATAGTTGCCCCCATTTTTGCGATACGTCAACGGGCTTGCTGATACTACCTGAAACATCAAACAGGCAAAAAAGTGAAGCCCCACAAGGCTTTTTAGGCTTTATGGGACTTCGTGAGATTATTACTTGGTACCCGGAGCGGGACTTGAACCCGCACACCTTAACGGCCAGGGATTTTAAGTCCCTTGTGTCTACCATTCCACCATCCGGGCATGTTCTGCGCGCGGCATACGGCGTGCGCCGCTGCTGCTCTGGTCTTTTTGGGGGCAGCTGGGTTTTCATCAGGTCAGCTCGCAGCCGACCATTCTCGCCACCTTGGCGCTGCCTTCTGCGCCAGCTATCCGCCAAATCTGCAAAACCGTCAGACAAAATTTTTAGTCAGCTCTCTGTCCCGTCCCCCGGCTCATCCGAGGCCCGTGGCTGCGGAGCTGCGCCAGCGATGCGCCAGACCTTGAGGCTTTGCGGCGGGTCAAGGGGAACGGGACGTTCTTCTTCCTGCCATTCACCATGTCGCAGCCAGAAAATGTGCATGGATTCAAAATTTTTGTCCAGGCACAGCAGCCTGCCGCGCACGCCTTGCGGCAGCAGCGCGGCAATTTCAAGAGCGATTTTGCGGTATACATAGAGCCGGTGCGCTTCAAAAACGCACTGGAACATAAGCGCATCGCCCAGGGGGGTAAAGTCCAGGTGGGCAGCGCCAGCCCGCTGAAGCAGCAGCTCCACGTCGCGGGTCAGGTCTTCTTCCACTTCAATCAGGGCCTCGTAGGTGAGGCTGTCGTCATAACTGAAGTGCGCAAAAAGTTCGCTGCGATTCTTGTCCATGGGCTTGCATATACGGCAAATATGCCCTTTAGGCAATAATTGCGCGTGGATGTCTTCAGTGCTGGTCTTGCGCGGGCTTTGCGCGTAAGCTGCACAAAAAACACGCACAAAGCGGAGGCCGCATGAGTTTTTTTGACAAGCTGATTCTGTCGTTCTGCCGTCTGGGCGTAGCCGGGCTTGACCCCAAGGCCCCCGGAACCTGGGGCACGGCCATAGCCTGCCTGCTGGCTCCGTATATTTTTCTGCCGCTGTCGCTGCCGTGGCGAGCGGTGCTGCTGGTGGTCATTTTTGTGCTGGGGGGGCTTGCCTCCACCCGTGCAGAGCAGCTGCTTGACCGCAAAGACCCCGGCGAGGTGGTTATTGACGAGCTTGTAGGGGTGTGGCTTGTGCTGCTGCCCTTTCAAAACCCCGGCTTTGGGCTGGTGCTGGCGGCGTTTGCCTTTTTTCGGCTGTTCGACATCTGCAAGCCGTGGCCCGTACGGGCTTCGGAAAACTGGCTGCCCGCCGGGTTCGGCATAATGATCGACGATGTCTTGGCTGGCGTGTGGGCCTTGCTGTGCGTGGCCCTGCTGCACGCGACGGGCCTTGTGTAAGGCCTTGAAGTGCAAGGGCCACAGAATTGGGCAGAGCTAAGGGGGCGCGGCCTTGGGCGCAAAAGGCCACTCATGTGGCGGAAAAAGCCGCCGCGCCCGCAGCTACTTCATGCGGTAGGTAATGCGCCCGCGGGTGAGGTCGTAAGGAGAAAGCTCTACCTTAACGCGGTCGCCGGGCAGAATGCGGATATAAAACTTGCGCATTTTGCCAGAAATGTGGGCCAGAACTTCGTGGCCGTTCTCCAGTTCCACTCGGAACATGGCGTTGGGCAGGGCTTCCTGCACCACGCCGTCTACTTCGATTGATCCTTCCTTGGCCATGTGTACTCCAAAATATGATGTGGATAAACGCCGGTCAGCTTCACAAAAAAGCGTGGCGCTGTCAACACGCCCCTGCCCCCCGCCGGGGGCTGAGCGGCGTGCAGACAGCGCCCGCTATGGATGCACGTAAAAAAAGTTATTTCTTGCGGCCCTTGGGGGCTTTGCCCTCGGGGCGGATTTTGCGTTCGGCCGGGGGTATGTGCGGGGCCAGCACCGGGGCCTTGCGGCACAGCAGCCACAAACCCGCCAGCATCAGCGGCACGCACAGCAGCTGCCCCATGGTCAGCCAGCCAAAGGCCAGATACCCCAGCTGCACATCGGGCACGCGCACAAATTCTACCGCAAAGCGAAAAACGGCGTAGCCCAGGGCAAACAGCCCCGAGACCGCACCTGTTTTGCGCGGCTTTAAAGAAAACACCCATACCATGACAAAAAGCGCCAGCCCTTCCAACGCCGCTTCGTACAGCTGCGAGGGATGGCGGGGCAGGCTCCCCGCACCGGGAAATACGATGGCCCAAGGCACATCGCTGACCTTGCCCCACAGCTCGCCGTTGATGAAGTTGCCGAGCCTGCCAAAAAAGAGGCCCTGCGGAATCAGCGGCGCAATGAAATCGGACACTTCAAGAAACGACCTGCCCCTGGTGCGGGCAAAATACCAGAAGGCCCCAAGCACGCCAAGCAACCCGCCGTGAAACGACATCCCGCCGTTCCAGATGCGCATGATTTCCATGGGGTCGTTGATGTACACGGGCAGATCATAAAACAGCACATAGCCGATTCTGCCGCCCAGTATGATGCCGATCATCACGCAGGTCAGCAGGTCGTCCACATCGGGGGCTGTCCAGCCAGAGCCGGGCCGCGACGCGCGCCAGCGGCCAAGCACCCAGCCAAGGCCAAACCCGGCCAGATACATGAGCCCGTACCAGCGCAGCTGCAGGCTGCCGATGGAAAGGGCAACGGGGTCTATTTGAGCAAGATTCATGCGGTATAATCCTGAGCGTTAAATTCGCCGCTTTTGCCGCCGCGTTTGTGCAGCAGGCGCACACTACTGATAACGATGTCGCGCTGCACGGCCTTGCACATGTCGTAGATGGTGGCCGCCGCCGTTTGAGCCGCGACGATGGCTTCCATCTCGACGCCGGTGGGGCCGACAGTGCGGGTCTCCGCCTCAATGCGCACCGTGGGGGGCATTTCTGTAACCGTAAACCGCACGTCGGCATAGGTCAGGTTGAGCGGGTGGCACATGGGTATAAGTTCGCCGGTGCGCTTGGCGGCCATGATGCCGCCAATCTTGGCGCAGGTGAGCACATCGCCCTTGGGCAGGGCGTTTTTGCGCAGCAGTTCCATGGTGGCCGGGGCCAGTTCAACGATGGCTTCGGCTATGGCAACGCGCTCGGTGGGCGTTTTTGCGCCCACATCCACCATGGTTACGTTGCCCTGGCTGTCGAGATGCGTAAAGTTGTCGCTCATGGATACCTCTGGTATTTGCCGCCGGCAAAGGCGCGCCGGGCGGAATTTTACGCGCTTTTGCCGCAGCTGGGCGCGGCAGGAGGGCGCGAAAGGAATTGATACTCTAAAAAGCTGCGGGAGTCATTGTGCCTGTGCGCGGGCCGTCAGCCGGGCAGAGTTCGGGCCGGGGCCCGCTCAGCGCAGGCCAACCAGCCAGTGCAGCAGGCTTGGCTGTGTGGGCGGGCGCGGCGTTTGCCACAGCGAGTCGCGGCGGCTGTCGGAAAAACGCATACGTTCGCGCAGCAGGCGCGGCTCAATTGCTGCCCCTGATGCAGAGGCCGGGGCGGATGCGTCGGTACGCTGGGGCGTGTCTTTTGCGGCAGATGGGTCTGGGGTGGCAGGCGAGGGCACAGGGGCCAGCTCTGCCATGTATTTAAAGGGAATATCCGCACTCGGGCGCAGGCTCATGATTTTGCGCACAATGGCAAGGCTGCTGCCAAAGCGCAGGTCATGCACCATAATATAGCTGGGGGCGGGGGCGTCGGGCCGCGCAGGGGCGGCGTTGCCGGGCAGCATGTCGTCTGGCAGGGGAGCAACCACCGGTAGCAGGGTAAACTGCAAAAAAGCGTCCGCTACCACAGATTGCCGCGCAAGATCACGGGCCAGGCTTTCGGGCAGGGCCGTGGCGGCGGTTTCAGGTCCTTGGGGCGTGCCCAGGGCATTCATGCCCTGCGTGTGCACCATCAGGCCGTCGGGAGTGCCTACCGTGTACAGGGCGCGCCAAAAAAAGGGCGCAAACGCATCCGGCAGCACCACAAGACTCTGGGGGGGGCGGCCTTGCGCCGTGAGGCGCGCGCGGGTCTGGGCCGTATGCCAGGCGTTCAGCCCCATGGAGAGGCCGGGGTAGACAAACAGCCACGCCGCAGCCAGCAGCATGAGGCCGCGCCGAGCACGCCAGCGCCATATGGCCCACAGCAGGGGCAGGGTGAGCAGCAGGTCAATGATGAAGACCGCATTCAGCCGTACGCGCATGCTTGAAAAAGGCTGAAAAATCATGGTGCCGTATGTGGTTATGCAGTCAAGCCAGATGTGCAGCAGCACCATGGCCGTCATAAACAGCCATGTCTTGGCAAACCGCCAGTGCCGCTCGGTGCTTGGCCGCCACAGGGCGTAGCCCGCCAGCGCCAGCGCCAGCCCCAGCAGGGGGGCGAAGGCCAGCGAATGGGTTATGCCCCTGTGCAGTAATAAAAATTGCAGGGGGGTATTTGCCAGCGCTACGTCAAAGTCTGGCGAGGCGGCGGCCAGAGCGGCAAGGGGAACAGCCCAGCGGCTTGCGGGACGCCTGGGCATGGCTAGCATGGCCACTGCGCCGCTGGCGGCATGTGTGATTGGATCCATGTAATTACTGCCTGAAAGGGCTGCGCTGTTTGGGAACAGCCCTGTACTGCGGGTTTTCGGGGTCTGTGACCGGCTCAAGGCCGTTGGTGCGCCTGAACTGCATCATGCGCCACTGCTGCACGTTGGCCATCACGTCGGGGCGGTTTTGCAGATAGAGCATGCGCTGGGTATTGCTGGAGCCGTACACGGGGTAGCGCAGCTGATCTTCCACGCTGACGCCCTGCGGCTGCGAATCGCTGCGGGAGGATGTCCCCTCGCCGAGGTCCTTGGGGCCGCAACCGCCCAGGCCGCCGGTGGCGGACAGCAACAGGGCCAAAAGGCATGCAGCGATCCTTCTGTTCATAATGGCAGTATAGCTGCGTCGCAGGCACTGTGCAATAGGAGCCACTGTGCCCTTGCTGCGGGTGGTAGGGGGCTGCGGCAGCCTGGAGCGGCCCTGTGATTTGCTGGTGCTGCAGGGACTCGCAGGCGCAGCCAGTGCGGTATGCTTGCCTTGAAGGCAAACGCGGGGTATAGTTATCTTTCGGCATATGGCCGATCAGGATTTGCGGGCGGGGCGCGTTGCGCGTGCCTGCCACAACCCTCACAGGAGTCGCCATGCGTACACCCAATTGCGGCATCACCCCCGAAGGCTGGCCGTGCATCGGCCTTACCGGCCTTAGTTCCCTGGTATTTGCCTGCATGGGATGGTGGTTTCCGGCTGTGGTTTTTCTGGCCCTGTGCTGGTTCAGCATGCATTTTTTCCGCGATCCCGAGCGTGTGGTTCCCCAGGGCGAGGGTCTTGCAGTCAGCCCTGCGGACGGCAAGGTCATCCGCATCGAAGAGCGGCCCGACCCCTTTACCGACGAACCCAGGCTGTGCGTGAGCATCTTTATGAATGTGTTCAGCGTGCATGTGAACCGCGCCCCTGTGACGGGCACGGTCGAGGACATCAGGTATTTTCCCGGCGCGTTTGTAAACGCAGCCTTTGACAAGGCCTCCACGCACAACGAGCGCTGCGCCTACAGCATGCGCGATGTCGAGGGCAACCCCTGGACCATGGTGCAGATTGCCGGCCTTGTGGCCCGCCGCATCGTGTGCCGGGTGGAAGAGGGCGAGGCGCTGGCCCGCGGGCAGCGCTACGGCATGATCCGTTTTGGCTCGCGAGTTGACCTTTATCTCCCCCAAGGATATGTTGCGGCCACGCGCATCGGCGAACAGGTCTTCGCCGGGCAGAGCGTGGTGGCCAGGGCAAAGTAGCCCTGCCCGCAAAGCCGCAGCAGGGCGGCAGTTATAAAAGATGGTGAACAATGGCCCCCGAAGTTAAAAAGCCGCGCAAAGGAGTATACCTCCTGCCGAACATGATCACGACGCTGAGCATGTTTCTTGGCTTTTTGTCCATGGTGTGGGCTGTGCAGGGGCGTTTTGAATCGGCCTGTTTTGCCATTCTGCTCTCGGCTGTCATGGACGGTCTGGACGGCAAGGTGGCGCGGCTTACCAATACCGCCAGCGAATTTGGCGTCCAGTACGATTCCCTCTCAGACCTCGTGGCCTTTGGCATTGCCCCCGCCATGCTCATGTGGCAGTGGCAGCTCTCGGCCCTTGGGCGCGTGGGCATCGCCGCAGCCTTTATTTACGCGGCATGCGGCGCGTTGCGCCTTGCGCGCTTTAACGTGAGCACGGCTGCTGTGGGCAAACGCTTTTTTATTGGTCTGCCCATCCCTGCGGGCGGCTGCACAGTTGTTACCTTTGTGTTTTGCGCTACGCATTTTCCTGACGTCATGCAGGGCGCATTGCCCTACATGACCCTTGTGCTCGCCATAGGCGTAGGGGTGTTGATGGTCAGCAAGGTGCGTTATTTTTCCTTTAAGGAATATGATTTTCTGCGCGCCCATCCCATCCGCACCATGCTCTGCTTTTTGCTTGTGCTCGGAACGGTCATTTCCTTTCCGCGCGTTATGGGCTTTGTGCTTTGCGCCGTCTACATCGTTGGCGGCGTTCTTTACACCTTCGTTATTCTTCCCCGCCGCAATCGTCAGCTACTACGCGCCCTATCGCCCCAGAGCGATTGAGGTTGCGTAACGGTTCGCCGCCCCCTTAGGGCGGAAGACGCTCCCTGGACAGCCGCCCTTTACGGTGGCCGTTATGCAAGATATAGCCATCTTTGTCAGAACCAGAGGAGTCAGTCATGAACAACCGCGTCTATTTTTTCGACACCACCTTGCGCGATGGCGAGCAGTCGCCCGGCGCCACCATGAATTTGCAGGAAAAACTGCGTGTCGCGCACCAGCTTGAAGTGCTGGGCGTGGACATTATGGAAGCGGGTTTTCCTGCCTCCAGCCCCGGCGATTTTGAATCTGTGCAGCGCATAGCCGCTCAGGCCGGGGATATTCAGGTGGCGGGGCTTGCCCGTTGCGTGGCCAACGATATTGATCGTTGCTGGGAGGCCGTGAAAGTGGCCAAAAATCCCCGCATCCATGTCTTTTTGTCCACCTCGCCCCTGCACATGAAGCACAAGCTGCGCAAAGATCCCGAAGACGTCCTTAAAATGATCGTTGAGGGCGTCAAACGCTGCGCCGGGTATACCAGCAATGTGGAATTTTCCCTTGAGGATTTTTCGCGCACCGAGGGTGATTTTGCCTGCCGCGTGGTCGAGGCCGCCATCAAGGCCGGAGCCACCACCATCAACCTGCCTGATACCGTGGGCTACGCCGTGCCCGAAGAATACGCAGCCCTCCTCGACCATGTGATCAAAAACACGCCCAACAGCGACAAGGCCATCTTCAGCGTGCACTGCCACAACGACCTTGGGCTTGCCGTGGCCAATACGCTGGCCGCCTTCCGCGTGGGCGTGCGGCAGGCCGAGGTGACGCTGTGCGGTATCGGCGAGCGCGCGGGCAACGCCGCGCTTGAAGAAGTGGTCATGAACCTGCGCGTGCGTCACGATTACTTCAAGCTTGAGCACAACATCGTGACCGAGCAGCTCTACCCCTCGTGCCGCCTGCTCGCCATGACCATTGGTCAGCCCATTGCCAACAACAAGGCCATCGTGGGCGCCAACGCCTTTGCGCACGAGTCGGGCATCCACCAGGACGGCATGCTCAAAAATCGCGAAACTTACGAAATCATGACCCCGCAGTCAGTGGGCCGTACCGAGAGCAACCTTGTCATCGGCAAGCATTCGGGCCGCAACGCCGTGCGCAACAAGTTTGAAAGCATGGGCTACAAGCTGGACGAAGACCAGCTCAACCTCGTATTTGAAGCAGTCAAGCAGCTGGCCGACCGCAAAAAGACCCTGCACGACGACGACCTGATGGCCCTTGTGCAGGAGGAAGTGTACCGCCTGCCCGATCTCTTCCGTCTGCGGCATGTGAGCGTGCAGAGCTCCGATGCGGGCGGCGTGCCGCCCACTGCTGCCGTCATCATGGACATCAAGGGCATAGAGAGCAGCGGAGCGGGCTTTGGTGTTGGCCCGGTGGACGCGCTGTTCAACGTGATCGCCGATATGGTGGGCCGCCAGCCCGAGCTTGAGCAGTACGCCATCAACGCCATCACCGGCGGCACCGACGCGCAGGGCGAAGTAACCGTACGCCTGCGCGAGGGCGAGGTCAGCGCCGTGGGGCGCGGTACGCACCCCGATATTTTTGTGGCCAGCGCCCGCGCCTACGTCAACGCCCTCAACCACCTGTTTAAAAAAGAGCAGGAAGGCCCGCGCCTGCACTGCCAGCACGATTAACCGCCGCTCCTCTGGTCTGGCGGGCTGGTTCCTTCAGGATCCTCGGCCCGCTCCAGAGAAACGGCCCGGCCCCGTGCGGCCAGCGGGCGCACTGCCGCCCGCAGCATGATTTTTTTATATTATGAGCGCGATGGCGACACCGCGCCATAGAGAACCACATACTCGCCGCGCCCCCCTCGGTAAAGCTCAGGATGAAAGGAGTAGACCATGCCACAGACGCTTGCGCAAAAAATTTTGCAAGCCCACACAGACGAAGTCGTGGAACAGGACGGCCAGATTGTTCAGTGCCGCGTGTCGTTGGTGCTTGCCAACGACATCACCGGACCGCTTGCCATCAAATCCTTTAAGGGGATGGGCGCGAAAAAGGTTTTTGACAAAGACAAGATTGCTCTGGTCATGGACCACTTTACGCCGCAAAAAGATATTGATTCCGCCAATCAGGTGATGGTGACGCGCAAGTTTGCCCAGGAGCAGAACATCACCCACTATTACGAGGGCGGCGACTGCGGCGTGGAGCATACCTTGCTGCCCGAGCAGGGCCTTGTGGGCCCCGGCGACGTCGTTATTGGCGCAGACAGCCACACCTGCACCTACGGCGGCATCGGCGCTTTTGCCACGGGCATGGGCTCAACCGACATCGCCGCAGCCATGGCCCTGGGCGAAACCTGGTTCAAGGTTCCTTCCACCATCCGCGTTAATATTGACGGCCAGATGCCCAAGTGGCTGTGCGGCAAAGACCTTATACTCATGCTCATCGGCGCCATCGGCGTGGACGGCGCGTTGTACAAGGCGCTGGAATTCGGCGGCTCCGTTGTTGAAGACCTTTCGGTCGAGGGCCGCCTGTGCATGGCCAACATGGCTATCGAGGCGGGCGGCAAGGTGGGGCTGTTTGCAGTGGACGCCAAAACCCGCGCCTACTGCGCCGAGCACAACCGCCCCGGCCTGACCCAGGATCTGGCCGCCGACCCCGGCGCTGCGTATGAGCGCGTGGTCAATATCGACGTCACCGGCAAGGAGCCTGTGGTGGCCTGCCCGCACCTGCCGTCAAACGTCAAGCCCGTTTCTGCTGTGCGCGACACGCCCATCCAGCAGGTGGTCATCGGCTCCTGCACCAACGGCCGCATCAGCGACATGCGCGCCGCCGCCGAAGTGCTGCGGGGCCGCAAAGTGGCCAAGCACCTGCGCTGCATTGTGCTGCCCTCCACGCCCACCGTGTGGAAGCAGTGCCTCAAGGAAGGCCTGATTGAAACCTTCATGGAATCCGGCTGCGTGGTCGGCCCCTGCACCTGCGGCCCCTGCCTTGGCGGCCACATGGGCATTCTGGGCGACGGCGAGCGCGCCGTGGCCACCACCAACCGCAATTTCAAGGGTCGCATGGGCAGCCTGAGCTCTGAGGTATATCTGGCAAGCCCCGTGGTGGCTGCCGCTTCGGCCATTGCGGGTTGCGTGGCCGGGCCGGACCAGCTGTAGCAGCACAAAAACAGTATTTGCCTGCGGCCATTGGCCCCGGTGCAGATAAAGAAGGACAACCCAATGAATTACAAGGGTAAGGCCCATAAGGTGGGCGAACATATCGATACGGATGCCATTATCCCCGCGCGTTTTCTGGTCACCACCGACGCCAAAAAACTGGGTGAAAACTGTATGTCCGGCCTTGAGCCCGACTGGGTCAAGCGCGTAACCCCCGGCGACATCATGGTCGCGGGCCGTAACTTTGGCTGCGGCTCGTCACGCGAGCACGCGCCCATAGCCATCCTTGGCGCGGGCATGCAGGTGGTTATCGGCCACAGTTTTGCGCGCATCTTTTACCGCAATTCGTTCAACATGGGCCTGCTGCTCATGGAAGTGGGCGACGATGTGGACAAGATCAACGACGGCGACGAGCTGGAAATCGACGCCGTCACCGGCGTCATCCGCGACCTGACCAACGGCGTGCAGATCACCTGTCCCCCGCTGCCCAAATCCATGGCGGCCATTCTCGACAAGGGGGGGCTGGTCGGCTACGTCAAGGAACGCTTGGCCTAAATTGGCCTTTTGCCCTCTGGCTGCGTTAGATAATCCTTTTTACCCCGGTCGAGTACTTAAGAGCACATTCCCTGCGTAAAAATGGATTATCTTCCTTGCCAGAGAACAAAAATCCAGTTTAACCAAGTAGCTGGTCAGCGGATAATTACGAACAAAGCATTCACAGAAAGAATTGAGTTCAAGGATCTACCATGAAAAAGACCATCTGCCTTTTGCCGGGCGACGGCATCGGCCCGGAAATTCTGGCCGAGGGTGTTAAGGTTCTCAAGGCCGCCGCTGAAAAGTTCAGCCACGACTTTGTTTTTGACACGGCGCATATCGGCGGCGCGGCCATCGACGCCACCGGCGATCCCCTGCCCGAAGAAACCGTGCGCAAGTGCCGCAAGGCCGACGCGGTATTTCTGGCGGCTGTGGGCGGGCCCAAGTGGGATTCTCTCGCGCCCGAAAAAAGGCCGGAAAAAGGCCTGCTGCGCATCCGCAAGGAGCTTGCGCTGTTTGCCAACCTGCGCCCGGCCATGCTGCTGCCCGAACTGGCAGGCGCATGCCTGCTGCGGGCCGACATCGCCGCCAGAGGCCTCGACCTTGTGGTTGTGCGCGAGCTGACCGGCGACATCTATTTTGGCGAGCCGCGCGGTCAGGAAATGCGCGAAGGCCTGCGCACCGGCTACAACACCATGGTCTACAACGAGGAAGAAATCCGGCGCATCGCCACAGTGGCCTTTGAAACGGCGCGTAAACGCCGGGGCAAGGTGTGCTCTGTGGAAAAAAGCAACGTGCTTGAAACCTCGCGCCTGTGGAAGGAAGTGGTGCTCGAGACGCACCGGCAGTACGCCGATGTGGAGCTGACCCACATGTACGTGGACAATGCCGCCATGCAGCTTGTGCGCGACCCCTCGCAGTTTGACGTTATCCTTACGGGCAATATTTTTGGCGACATTCTGTCCGACGAGGCTTCGGTCATCACCGGCTCGCTGGGCATGCTGCCTTCGGCCTCCATGGGCGCTTCCGGCCCCGGCCTGTTTGAGCCCATACACGGCTCCGCCCCCGACATCGCGGGGCAGAACAAGGCCAATCCCCTTGCCACTATCCTTTCCGGGGCCATGATGCTGCGCCTCGGTTTTGACATGGGCAAGGAGGCCGACGCCATAGAAGCCGCAGTGCGCAAGACCCTGGCTGACGGATTCCGCACCGGCGACATCATGGAACCGGGCAAATCCCTGCTGGGCTGCAAGGAAATGGGCGACAAGGTTGTGGAGCGGCTGTAACAATCCCTCCAGGCTTCAATGATAAAGGCCGCCCATGGAGATGTGGGCGGCTTTTTATATTTTACCTTACCAGTGGGCATTCAGGAGCGAAAAAAAAACAACCGTAGGCAGGCTGAGCGACTGGGTAGTAAAAAGCGCTTGAGGCAGGGACGTTGACACGCAGCTTCAGGCTGCAGAAACCACAGGTCAGCACGGCGCGCCGCAGGTGCTGCGGGCCGCAGGACAGGGCAAACTCAGGGTTATGAGCTATACCGGATTGCTGGTGCGCTTTGAGGTACGAACCTTCAGGGCAGCATTACTCTGGACAAACAGCGGGACGCGGCAGGCCAGACTTGCCGCGTTTTTTTATGCGGGTTTGCGGCGCTGCAAAAAGGCCGTTATCTGCTTGCCCAGCATTACCAGCACAACCGAGGCGGCAATAAGGGCCACACCGGCCACCAGCGACAGGCTGAAAGGCTCGTGGAACACCAGAATGCCCACAGCCACGGCTGTGACTGGTTCCATGACGCCCATAATGGACGTAAGCGTGGAGCCGATGCGCTGAATGGCCAGAATGAGCGTGAGGTTGGAAACAACCGCCGTAACAACCGCCAGCAGGGTTGCGAGCAGCAGTTCCCACCACGAATGCAGCACCTGAAAAGAGCCGGAAAAAACGGCGTTGCCGCCCGATATGACCGTGCTGAAGGCCAGCACGTAAAAGGTCATCACCAGACCGCTCATATTGGGAATGCGCGCGGCGTAGATGCCCGTAATGTATATGGCGTTGCACAGGGCGGAGAGCAGCAGCAAGGCCACGGCCAATAGCCCTGCACCGCCCATATTGCTGCCCATGTCGCTGCCTGTGCCGCCGCAGAGCAGGTATACGCCCACAATGGCCAGCATGATGGATGCAGCCGTTATCCACGAGAACCGCTCGTGGTAAAACAACGTCATGATCAGCATGACCATGACCGGGTAGGTAAACTGTATGGTGGCCACAACCCCGCTGGGCATGTACCTGAAGCCCCAGAAAAACAGCAGGGCCGCCATGGTGTACATAAAGCTCATGCCCGCAAGCTTGCACAGGTCAATGACCCGCGTGCGAAAGCACTCGCCGCGCAGGGCAAGAACAATGCCCAGAACCACTGCGGCAATGGCAAAACGGTAGAACAGGGCAGTGGCGCCGGCAACGCCAACGTGCATGAGCGGCAGCGTAAATAGCGGGATCAGGCCAAAAGCTGCAGAAGATATAATACTGTAGAAAAAACCCATGACATCCTTCCTGGGGGGGGAAATGCAAACATATTTCATACCGGGGAAGGAACAGCTAGGCAAGCCCGCAGGGCGCAAAAAAACGTCCCCGGTGTTGCCGGGGACGTTTTTGGGCTGTCAGAAAAAGGAAATCGTGCAGAATCAGCCCAGAGGCCGCAGGTATCGCGCGGCTTGCGGTGCTGCTACTTGGACTGGTCCATGACCACTTCGGCCTCGGGGTGAACCTGGCGCAGTGCTTCATGCATGGCGGCTGCATCCGCAAATGCGCGGAAGGGGCCGATTTTTTCGTCGCCCTGTGCGGCGTTGTAGCGCACAAAAAAAGCTTCGTCAGGCTTGAGCGGCGTGCCGCTTTCATCACTGACAACTTCGAGCTGAACGCGGCTGATGCCCCGATCGTCAATGTCGATCTGCTGCGCGGCGGCGAACGAAAGGTCAATGATGCGTCCGCGCACAAAGGGGCCTCTGTCCGTCACGCAGACCATGACGCTTTTGCCGTTCTGCTGGTCGGTGACGCGAACAACCGTGCCCATGGGCAGGGTGCGGTGCGCGGCGGTGAAGGTGTACATGTCGTAATCAAGCCCGCTGGCGGTGGAGCCGCCGTGAAAATCGCGTCCGTACCACGAGGCTTTGCCGGACATGATTTCGCTCTCCTGGGCACGCTTCATCCAGATATCGCGGCTGTCGGTGCTGTCCCGTCGTTCACTTTCAATGGAAGCGGACTCTTTGGCCGAGGACTTGGACTTGGATTTGGAGCGCGATTCAGCTTTATCGCGCTTGGAGCGCGAGCTGTGCGAAGAGGCAGACTTGTCACTGGATTTTTCGCGTTTGGATTTGCGAGTTTCAGTGTCGCCGGAAGACTTTTTGGCGGCGTGGGGGGTAGCGTTCGAATGCTTTTGATCAGAGGGAGCGCTTTGTGAAGCCGCGTCGGCGTTCATGGGGGAGGCCAAAAGCAAACTTAAGGCTATGGCCGCCAGCACTAATGGCCAGCGTGAATACTTCATGATCGTTCCTTTGTTAGTGTTCGAGGCTGGCCAGCGGAATTGCCGGGCGAACCGCGCCCGCGGTTCTGACCCCAGAAACCTTACAATGATGTCAGCAAGCGCGCCTTGCGCTTTACGTCCATCGGTTCCCCAGGGGAATGCCTGTTCTTTGTTAAGGCACTATACAGCAAATAAAAGCCCGCTGTCAAACTGATAAATCTTTTAAAATCAGCATGTTAAACAAAAAATTGTCTAGAGATTATCAAACAATAAGCGCAAAAGTAGGTAATCGACGCCTGTACGACGCGTAAAATTCACCTTGGCGGCCTGGGGCAAAAATCAATAAAGAATGGTAAAATCAGGGGCTAAAATGCCGGTAAGACGCAGCGTCGCTGGCAAAATGCGCAGCAAAAAAGGCAGGCGGCCTTGCGGCCGCCTGCCCTGACAAGTCAGTTGCGGGGGACGGGGGTTACCAGTCCAGCGTCCTTTTAAAGGCGCGGGCCAGGTCTTCCACCGGGGCGTTGACGATCGCGCTGTCGCCGGACTTCATGCTCAGCTGGCCGGTGCCGGTGACCGTGCCGATGCGGGAGCATATCTGCCACTGGCCCAGTGCGTCGAGTATCATGGCCAGGTCGGGCTTGACGCTGACCACCAGTCGGCTGGCGCTTTCGCTGTACAGCAGTTCTGTCACGTTCATGGCGTCCAGGGCGGGCACTGCGTCGAGGTCAATTTCCGCGCCCAGGCGGCCGCCGATGCACATCTCGGCGATAGCTACGGCCAGACCGCCGTCAGAGCAGTCGTGGCAAGCCGAAAAGGCGCGCTGCCCCATGAGGGCGCTGACCGCGCGGTAGCGCAGCATGGCGTTGGATGCGTCCACATGGGGGACGCGACCGCCCTTGAGGCCCAGCTCGGTGGCGGCTTCGCTGCCCGCCATTTCGCGCCAGGTGCCGCCTAGCACGTAGATGGCGTCGCCAGGCTGCTTGAAGTCAGAGGTCTGGGTGGCAGTGACGTTGCGGATAACACCCATGATGGAGAACAATACCGTGGGCGGAATGGAAATACGCTCGCCGCCGCCTGTGTAGTCGTTTTTCATGGAGTCTTTGCCCGATATGCAGGGCACGCCAAAGGCCAGCGAGAACTGCCGCAGGGCGCGGCAGGCGCGTACCAGCTGGGCCAGTTTGTAACGGCCGTCGGGGTTGGAGGGGCTGACCACCGGGTCGCACCAGCAGAAGTTGTCCACGCCGGCAAGGGCGTCAGGGTCCGCGCCCACGGCCACGGCGTTGCGGATGGCTTCGTCCATGGCGTTGGCCATCATCCAGTAGGTGTCGTAATCGCTGAACTTGGGGCAAATGCCGTGCGAAATCACAAGGCCTGCGTCCGATTCGAGCAGGGGGCGGATGACGCCCGCATCTGCCGGGCCGTCGCGCTTGACGCCCACAAGGGGCTTTATCACGCTGCCGCCGCGTACTTCGTGGTCGTACTGGCGGATGATGTATTCCTTGGAGCAGATGTTGAGCGTGCCGAGCATGCGCTGCAAAAAGGCGGTCTGGTCCACTGCCGCCACTTCAACGGCAATGTCGGTGGTCTCCGGGGCCTTCCATTCCGCATCCAGCTCAAGCTGGGGCACGCCGTCGTGCATGAAGTCCATGGGCATGGAGGCAATGACGCGGTCGTGGTAGCGCACCTCAAAGTAGCCGGTAGTGGTGAACCGGCCAAGGGCCGTGGCCTCCACATCCATGCGGGCCGCAAGGGCCATGAATTCGTCGAGCTTTTCCTGGGGCACGGCCAGGGTCATGCGCTCCTGCGCTTCGGAAAGCAGAATTTCCCAGGGACGCAGGCCGTCGTACTTCAGCGGGGCCTTGGCTATGTCGAGCACGCAGCCGCCCGTGTCTTCGGCCATTTCGCCCACGGAGGAGGAAAGACCGCCAGCGCCGTTGTCGGTAATGGCGTGATACAGCCCCATGTCGCGGGCGCGCATGATAAAGTCGTACATCTTGCGCTGGGTGATGGGGTCGCCGATCTGCACGGCAGTGGCGGGCGAACCCTCGTGCAGCTCTTCAGAAGAGAAGGTCGCGCCGTGGATGCCGTCCTTGCCGATGCGGCCGCCGGTCATGACGATGTAGTCGCCCTCCTCGGCTTTTTTGAACCAGCCGGGGCGGCCGTGGATTTCGGCGGGGATAATGCCCACCGTGCCGCAATACACCAGCGGCTTGCCGAGGTAGCGCTCGTCAAAAACAAGCGAACCGTTGACCGTGGGGATGCCCGACTTGTTGCCGCCGTGCTCCACGCCTTCGCGCACGCCTTCCAGCACGCGGCGGGGGTGCAGCAGGCGCGGGGGCAGGTTTTTGTCGTGGAAGGGCGAGGCAAAGCAGAACACGTCCGTGTTGCAGACCAGCTCTGCGCCCATGCCGGTACCCATGGGGTCGCGGTTGACGCCCACGATGCCTGTAAGCGCGCCGCCGTAAGGGTCGAGCGCAGAGGGGCTGTTGTGGGTCTCAACCTTGATGCAGGCGTCGTAGCCATTGATAAAGGCTATAACGCCCGCGTTGTCCTTGAAGACGGATTTGCAGTAGTCGTTTTCACCCATGCGCTCGCGCAGGGTGGCCGTGGCGTCGCGGATGCAGGTTTTGTAGAGGTTGTCCACAACCTCGGTATGGCCCGTGGCGGCGTCGGTATAGTTGATGCGCGAGGCAAAAATTTTGTGCTTGCAGTGCTCCGACCAGGTCTGGGCCAGCACTTCCATTTCCACATCTGTGGGGTCGGCGGGCAGGCCGAGGGTCTTGCGGCGGTCGGCTTCGTCCTGCGCGGTAAACTGCTCGCGGATGCTGTGCAGCTCCTTGAGGTTGAGCGCCCAGGTATTTTCGCGGCTGGCCTTGGTCAGGGACTCGTCGTCCATGGCCGAAAGGGCGATGGTGTCGACGGTTGCGTTGACCTCGCCCGTAACCTTGGCGGCCTGAGCCTCAAAGCCCGGCCTGGCGTCCCATTCCTCACGGCTCTTGATGCGGTAGCGCTGAATGAGCGTGTTGCACAAAAGGTCGCGGGCCAGCATGTCCACCTGCTCGCGGGCCAGGGGCGCTGCCGTGTCGCTGCTGATGCGGTACTGCACCGCAGTGTACACGCGCAGGCTGTCGCGCGGAATGTCCAGCACCATGGCGGCGGTGTCGCGCGCTGTGCGGGCCTCGTTGTCGGTCACGCCGGGGCGAAAGCCCACTTCCACAAACCAGTCTGCCGCAGGGTTGAGCAGGGGGAGTGGTTCGAGCGAGGCCTCCTGCAGAATGGGGTCGTGCCAGATGCTTTCGTCCAGCAGACGGGCCACCTGCGCGGCATCAAGGCCGTCCACCGTAAAAACCTTGATCTGGCGGACGCCGGAAACAGAAATATTCAGCGCCTTGCGCAGGTGCTGGGCCGTCTTGCGGCCCTGGGTATCGTCAAGTCCGGCGCGGGGGCCGGTTTCCACCCTATAGAGCATGGTTTGCATTCCTCTTGGTTTGGCTGCTTACTTTTTTCTGTCGCGCACGTAGTCGGCCATCTGGCGCATAAGCTCGCGTTCGGGCCTGTCAGGCAGAGTTTCCAATGCCTGCCTGGCCGCGTCAAGAAATTCATCGGCCTGACGGCGCACGGCATTGTCATGGCCCGCCTGCCGGATACGCTCGGCAATGTCTGCGGCGTCGGCCTCCGTCATGAGCCCTGCGCAAAAGGCGGCGTCAAAGGCGCTGCGCTCCTCGGCATTCAGGCTGTCGCGGTACAGGCGCAGGGGCGGCGTAAGCTTGCCCTCGCGCACGTCGCCGCCTGTGGGTTTGCCGGTGACGCTTTCGGGCGCAAAATCAAGAGCGTCGTCCACCATCTGAAAGGCCATGCCGAGATTTTCGCCGTAGGTGGCGGCAGCTGCTACAGAGGCGTCATCGGCCCCCGCAGCGAGAGCGCCCATTTCGCAGGCGGCGCGTATGAGCCAGGCGGTTTTGCCGCGCACCATTTCTTCGTAGTCGGCGCTGGTCGAATCCACGCGCCCCTGGGCCGCGATTTCAAGTATTTCGCCCGCAGCGGTGCGGCTGGTCGCTTCTGAAAAGCAGCGGGTCAGGCGGGTGTCGCCGTGGCTGGCTACCAGCGCGTTGGCCCCGGCCAGCAGGGCGTCGCCCGCGAGGATGACGCTCGAAACGTCAAAAAGCGTATGCGCTGCAGGTTTGCCCCTGCGGCTTACGGCATTGTCGAGCACATCGTCGTGCAGTAGGGTGGCGGCGTGCAGCATTTCCAGTGTGATGGCCAGATCCTGTATTCCCTTGCTTTCGTTGCCCATGAGGCGCGACGTAAGCACAGTAAGCAGGGGGCGCAGGCGCTTTCCGCCCGCATCAAAAATATGGCGGGCTACAGGCCGTACCGGTTCCGGCAGGGTGTCCACCGCCCGGTCCAGGGCGCGGTTGATGCCGGGCAGTTCAAGAGCCAGGCGTGCTTTCAGTTGGATCATATACTACTCAGATAAGGTTAAGCGCGGGCAATACCCGCGTGAGCGCTGCCAGCGCACCGGGAAAATCCTTTTCATCACTGGCTCGGGGGCCGACCTTGTTGGAGACGCTGCGCACCCCGACGCACGGTACGCCCTCGCGGGCGCTGGCGTAAGCCACGGCAAAGCCTTCCATATTTTCCAGATCAGCGCCATAGCTCGCCCGCAGGTCGGCCGCTCTGGCAAAGCTGGCGCTGACCCCAGCCACCGTCAGCGATGTGCTGGGCAAAAATACATCGTCCCCATGGCGCGCGCCAAACTGCGCCAAAACCTCCAGCCCCGCCAGAGGAATGCGGTCGCGCACGGCCGGGCCGTCTGGGGGCTGCCACTGCGGAAAGCCAAAAGCCTGAGCCGTTACCGAACGCCCGTCGTGCAGGCCGTATTCGGGCCAGATTTCTTTCCGCACATGGCACAGGGCCAGCAGGGGGCGCTGCGCCAGGTCAAAGGCCCCGGCAAGCCCCGCGTTAAGCACTGCCGTAATGGGCGTACCTTCGGCCTTTGCCCGGCTGAGGGCAATACCCATGGCCATGGCCGCGTTGACGGGCCCCACCCCGGTGATGCAGCACAGGGCCGCGCACTTGAGGCGCAGGGGCCACAGGGCCATCTCTGGCCAGCTTTTTGGCGCAGAAGCAGAAAAACATTCCGGGGCGAATCCGGGCACAAGGCCCGCCAGTTCCGGACCTGTGGCAGCGCAGAGCAGCAGGCTCACAGGGCTTCGGCCCTCCAGCTGGCGCGGGCTTGCGGCAGCACTGACGCGGGATATCCTAGGGGCCATGTCTGGCCTGGCGTGCCCTTGCCAATGTGCTGTGCCGTGCGAGCAGCCATGATTCGTTCCTTTACAAACCAGCGATTTTCCGTCACCAGAGAACCATGAAATTTGACTACGCTCTTTTTTTGCGAGCTCTGGGGCTGGCCATCATTATCGAAGGCCTATGCTGGACGCTGTTTCCCGGTGGGATGCGTCGAGCCCTGCTGCAATTGCTGCCCCAGCCGGAGAGCCGCCTCAGGGCCATAGGTCTGGTCGCGCTGGCCTTGGGGCTAGCCCTGGTTGCGCTGGCCAGCCACTAACGCTTTCTATCCTTCCCGCCTTTTTAGCCCCGCCGTCGTTGCCCATGCTGCCGCATGAGGACGGGCGCTGCTTTCTAGCGCGTTTTTTCCCCCACATGCAGGCAGACAATGCCCGAGGTGAGCTTTTCGTGCCATGCGCGTTCAAAACCCGCCGTGCGCAGTTCTTTTTCAAGGCTGAGCGCGGAGGGAAACTTGCGGATGGTGTCGGCAAGGTATTCATACGCGCCTGGGTCTTTTGAAAAAATCTTGCCTACCCTGGGCAGCAGGTGGTTGAGGTAGACATTGTACAGCCCGCCCCAGATGCGCTCCTGCCCGGAACCGAATTCGAGTATGCAGGCCCTGCCGCCGGGGCGCAGGACGCGCAGCATTTCGGCAAAGGCCGCCTCGCGCGGCAAAATATTGCGTATGCCAAAGGCAATGGTGATGCAGTCGACAGAGGCGTCAGGCAGGGGCAGACGTTTGGCGTCGGCCGCCACAGGCAAGATGCTGCGGGCGTTGGCGTCCTTAAGCTTGCGGCTGCCGCGCACGAGCATGGGCGGGCAGAAATCCATGGCCGGAACAATGGCCGAGGGATACCGGCGGCGGATGGCCAGCGAGACGTCAAGCGTGCCGGCGGCCAGATCAAGCACCCTGCCGGTATCGCCAAGGCGCACGTTTTGCGCCAGCACCTTGCGCCAGTACTGGTCAAGACCAAGACTGAGCATCCTGTTGAGCAGGTCGTAAAACGGCACAATGCGTCCAAACATGCCAGCCACGGCGGCATCGTGCGCGGGCTTGACTGCTGGCTCTGAGGCGGAGTCGCGGGAAGGTTCCACGTTATTTTCCGCCCTTGTCCTGGTCGGCGTCCACGCCGATGGCTGCGCACACGACCCTGTAGACCGAGGGAAACACCTCGGCAAAATTGCTGGGAGAAACCGTGCGCGTTTCAATAAACTTGGCGGTCAGTTCCTTGGCAACCTGCAAGGCTTCCTTGCGATCCTTATCCATGTGAGCCTCAGCTTCCGGCCCTTACGGGCGCGGCAAAAATGAAAACCCGCCCCTTTGGGGAATGGCCTTGACCCACAGCGGGTATTGCCTGGACGGGTTAAGAAACGGAAGCAACAGCCCCCGCCCCTTTTTTTTAGTAGTAAGAATCGCGGGCAGCGCCCGCGAAACCGCGCAACAGCATATGCGTTCCGCACGGCGTTGGCAAGGTCGTCGTGCCTTGCCGCCTGACGCGCAGGGGTTTTTCAGACAGTTGCGGGTTGCAGCAGGGCGCGAAGGGCAGCGCCGTTTACTGGTCTTCGAGCAGACGGCCGATTTCTTCGCGCAGAATGCGTGCGGCCGCAGCTGCTGCCGCACGTTCAACCCTGTCGTTAAAGCGGGGTTCCAGAGCGTCAAGGCGGCTTTCGAGCGCGTCTATGCGCGCTGTGGCGCTGCGTGCCGCAGTAATGACGGGCTGCAGCCGCTCGTCGACAATAGCCTGAACGTCAGCGGCGTTTGATTGCGCGGCAGGCGCGGGCGCAGGCATGGCGGTCATGGCCTCGGTCACGGCCTTGCCGATACATTCCATGAGCCCCTGATGCAGGGGATGCCCTTCCATAAACATACCCTCCAGCTCCTGCCGGGGCAGGGCTGCTGCGGCCAGTTCGTGCGATGCTGCAATTTGCGACTCCAGCGCGGTCTCCAGCGCGATGATGCGCTCGCCAGCCTCTTGCAGCGCCCGCTCGCACTGCTCCACACGTTCGGCCAGCTTGCTGGCGGCTTCGCCAGCTTCGGCCGCGCGGCTGGAGGCGTCAAAAGCCTGGGCAAAGGCGTCAAGCGCGTGCGACGAGGCCTCCTTGGCCTGAGCCATGACCGCCTCGAGCGCTTCGGCGGAGGCTGCCGCAAGCGTGGCGTCAAGTACTGCCTGTGATTCCGCTTCGCTGGGGTCGGTCTCGTCCTGGGCTCCAGGCAAAAAGTCCGGCTGTTGCTCCGCCTGTCCGGCATTTTCAGTATCATCCGGCATGTCGTCCTGCGCAAGCATGACGGGCAGCGCTTCTGGCTGCGGCTCCGGCAAAACGTCGGGCATAATGTCCTGCATGATTTCCGGGGATTGCTGGACGGTCGCATCCTGAGGGGCGTCGGCAGGCAAGTCGTCCTTTGCTGCTGCCTGCAGGGCGTCAACGTCTGTGGTCAGCCCTGGAGCCTGCTCCGCCTGAGGCGCGGTTTGCGCCGGGCTTGCCAGCAGTATGTCCGGCTCAGCCTGCGCGGCCACGGGGGCCTGCGCCTGCGTCTGCTCCGGCTGCGCCTCATCCTGAACTGGCTGGGGCTGCTCCATGCCCGAGGGGGGCTGATCGCCGTTTACCGCTGCCAGCAGACTGTCGAGGTCCACATTGAGGTCGTGCGGCGGCTCAAGTTCTGGAGCAGCAGCGGCCGGGGCCGTCGCGGCAGCTTCCGGCTGCGGGGCGGGGGCGGCTGCATCCAGGTCGGCGGAGGCTGAGGCCAGCAGGCTGTCGAGATCGTCGTTGGAATATCCTGCTTCAGGCTGCGCTGACGAGGCAGCGGCAGCTTGGGGCGCGACCTGGGGCTGGGCTTCACCGGGGATGTTCTGCGTTTCTTCGGCTGCTGCGGCAAGCAGACTGTCAATGTCAAAATCCGTATCCGTCTTGGCGGCTGCGGCAGGCGCGGCGGCAGGTGCTGCGGCTGGCATGGGAGCCGGTTGGGGCGCAGGCTCAGAAGACGGCTGCGGCGCTGGGGCGGCAACGTCGGGCTGGGGATTCGCATCCGGGCCGTTCTGCGTTTCTTCGGCTGCCGCGGCAAGCAGGCTGTCAATGTCAAAATCTATATCCGTCTTGGCGGCGGCAGCTGTGGCAGGCGCTACGGCAGCTGGCGCGGCCTGAGGGGCCGTCGGGGTGGCCGTTTGCGCTGCGGCAGGCTTGGGGGCTGCAACCTTTGGCTGCGGCGCGGGCGCTGCCTCGGCCGGGGAGTCTTCGGCGCTGCTCTGGAGGTCCTCAGCGGCTGCGGCCAGTAGGCTGTCGATGTCAAAGTCCGTACCTGCCTTGGCAGCCGGAGCGTTGGCAGGGGCCGCCGCAGGGGCAGACATTGGGGCTGCTGCAGGCTCGGGGGCCGCATTCACCCCGGCGGTCGCTGCCTGCAGCATGCTGTCCAGGTCATCACTGGAAAAAAGGCCGTTTTCTGCCGCTGCCGCTGCCGGGGCGGGGGCGGCGGGCTGAGCCGCGTCAAGCAGGTCGTTGATATGGCTTGAGCCGTCAGCGGGCGTGGGGCCAGCCACGGCGGCCAGCAACTCGTCCAGATCCGGCTCGCCATTTCCGGCAGGGGCCTGCGCTGCTGGCGCGTTAAAGTCGTTGAGCAGGGCGTCCACGGCCTGATCGGCGGTTTCCGGCTCGGCCGCTTCCGGCTCGCGCTCAGACGGCTGAGGGGGAATATCGAGAGAATTCAATAGATTATCAACATCACCCATGCCCGGCATGTTCAGCTGCTCGTTGGGGTCGATGGGGTGATCCGTTTGCGTGGACGGAGCGGAAAAATCGAGCGCAACGTCAGTTGGGTCTTCCTGCCCCTCGCTCTTGACGTCCATCTGGGCGAGCAGGTCGTCAATTTCGGCATCTGCGGGTTTTGAGCCATCGTTGAGACTGCGCAGGTGCTCCTGCAGCTTCTCCTGCTCCACCTCCGCCTCGGCGGCGTTGTGCAGGGGTTGCGCGGACGGGTCGTTTGCCGGAACTTCGCCTTTTTCGATCAGTTCAGTGAGATCGATGATTTGTTCATCAGTTTCAGCGGTGTTCTTGGCAACCATGCGCCACCTCGTGGGTTGTGTGCAGCGGCCAAAGGCCGGAATCGTGCAAAATATATCGTTTCATACTGCAAAAACGACATTTTTTCGTATCAGTTTATGGCAAAAGACGCAAACCTGCCAAAACTGTTTGTGGCGGGGTGCCCCACGACGGCGAGTGCGCAAATAAATCAGCGGCATGGCTGCGCCCGTTTTGGGGGCAGTATGTTGCATCTGCGCGACCGTACGAAAAAAGCCGCCCGAGGGCGGCTTTTTGGCATAAACTGGTAAGCGGGCCTACGGATGGCACTTGGACTTGGCGCAGGCCGTGAGGTCCTTCTTGAGGTCGGGCTTTCCTTCCACAACCTTGGAGTGACAGCCGATGCAGTTGTTGTGCTTGAGTTCTTTCTTGGTGTGCACAACATAGTACAGGCTCTTTTCGCCCTGCTTGCCGGTAAGGTCGTCGTGGCAACCTGAGCTGCCGCACTTGGCAAAGCTTTCTTTGCCGTCCACCTGGTGGTGACAGGTGACGCATTCTACCTTGGCATGCGCCGCGTGGGGAAACATAACGGTCTTTTGGGATCCCTTGAATTCCAGCGGCTTGTCGGGAGCGGCCGGGGCGGCAAAAGCAGCCATAGCCATTGCAAACACCATGACACAGGTAAGAACCAGAATTTTCTTCACGGCAGACCTCCTTGATATGCGACAGATGAGAACAAATTAGTAGAATTTTACGGCCCTCAGTGCAACGTGTCAATGACTATGCCGAAATGGCATTCCAACTATTTTGATAAGCTGTCGAGACTGGAGCCTTTTTTTTGAGCATACCCCCGTGGGGTCAGCATAAACCTGCCCAGTGCGCGGCTTTGCGCATTGCCGATGATCAGGATGGAGAGCATGTCTACCTGCCCTGCGTCAAACTGGTCGAGCCGGAACACGCAGGCCTGTTCATCGGGGCGAAAGGCTTTGCGCACAAGGCCCACCGGGCAGTGCGGCGCGCGGTACTCGCGGGCTATTTGCAATGCTTCTTCCAGATGGTGGGGACGGCCCTTGGAACGTGGATTATAGATGGCGCAGACAAAATCGGCCTCAAGAGCCGCGTGGAGCCTGCGTACGATGGTTTCCCACGGCGTGAGCAGGTCGCTGAGGCTGATGCAGGCAAAATCGTGCATCAGCGGTGCGCCCAGCAGGGCGGCGGCAGCGCATACGGCGGGTACGCCCGGTACGACGCCAAAGGGAACCGTGTCCACAAGGCCGCGTGCCTCAAGCACTTCAAGAGCCAGACCCGCCAGCGCGTAGATGCCGGGGTCGCCGGAGCAGACCAGCGCCGTGGGCTGCCCTGCAAGCGCCGCGTCAACGGCGGCGGCGCAGCGTTCCTCCTCATGCCGCATGCCCGTGCTGATGCACTGCTTGCCCGCAAGCAGCTCTGGCGGCACCAGCTCCATATACAGGCTGTACCCGGCCACGCAGGTGGCCTGCTCAAGTACCGTGCGGGCCTGGGGGGTGAGGCAGGCGGCGTCGCCAGGGCCAAGACCTACTACATGCAAACTTGCTGGAGTCATTTGCTTATCCTGTCGGCAAGGGCCACTGCCAGGGTCAGCTGGCCTTGCTCTATGGTTTTGGGAAGGATCAGGCGGGCGTGGCCTGCCGGAAAAATCTGGTCTGCTGCCAGCAGGGCCGCAGCCTCGCAAACGCTGAAGGGCGGTTGACCAAAGCGTTTGCCTGCGGCGGCAGACGGATTAGGCGTGGCGCAGCGGGCCAGGTCTGCGGCGCGGAATCCCCGCAGGGGCAAGTTCAGTGCGGCGGCCAGGCCCTGCAGGGCTGGCTCCTGCAGTTTTTCGTTGACGGTAGCCAGCGCGGCGAGGGCCAGCGGCTCCAGCCCGTGGCGCGTAAGCAGGTTGCGTACGGCATCCTGCACCAGACGTGCGGGGGCATCCTTGCGGCAGCCCAGCCCCAGCACCAGCCGGGGTACAGCTACACGCAACATTGCGGGGCGTGGCTCAAGCCGTCGCCAGTGCGCGGCCACCATGGGGCCCTCAATGTCCGGCGGCGAGGGTTGCCCGTCCGTGTCCGCATATGGCGGCAGGCGCAGCAGCCCTGGGTGATCCGGCACGGCACGGCAGGGGTCCCAGAGGTGCAGGGGCCTGCCCTCAAGCAGGGCAGCCTGAACGGCGGGCAGGCGGTCCCAGTCCACAGGCATCAGGCCTGCGTCGCGCAGCAGCAAATCCAGCGCCGGGGCGGCAGCCGCTTGCGGCCCCCGCTCTGCGCCGGACAGACCCTGACTGGGGCCTGAGTCGCGTTTTGGCGCACCGTCTGGCGTATCGTCTGGCGCGCAGTCGGAGGCAGTGGTGATGACGGCAGTTGCCCCAAGTACTTGGGCCACATGCCGGGCCAGCTCGTTGCCCCCGCCCCAGTGACCGGAAATCAGGCTGATGACGTGCTGCCCGGCGGGGTCAAGCACCAGCACCGGGGCATCTGTGCTTTTGTGGGCGAGCAGCGGCGCCAGGGCGCGCACTGCAATGCCCGTAGCGCCGATAAATGCATGGGCGGCAAAGCGGGTATAGGTTTGCCCCACCAGCAGGCCGATTTTTTCAAAGGGGTGCCCGTCTGCCGGGCAAAAACGCGCGGGGGCAAACAGCTCTACCGTGCTCAGTGCGACTGGCCCGTTTCCGCCAGCGGGGGGGCGAGCCGCCCCGGGCAGGGCCCACGGGTCGGCGCAGAGGCCTGCGGTCAGGCGGTGCGCCAGGGGCAGCGCAGACTGGCTGAGCGCATAGCAGGCAAGCGCGGGAGTGCGGTGATGGCTGTGCACGGGGCCTCCGGCGGCATGCGGCTGCAAGGGCATGGCGGGGTGTACCTGCGCGTGCCCAGCAGGCCGACAGCCAGCCACGGAAATTACGGCAAAAATAGGGAGCAAGTACCTGACGCCGGCCAGAAGGGGCCTGAACGGCAGACCCCTTCTGGCCGGCAGGGATTAAAAGTTTACCTTGCGGGCGGCGTCCAGAGCCTTGCCGAAGTCGTCCTCGGTATGGACAAAGGAGACCATGCCGGTTTCGTAGCCGGACGGGGCAAGATAGATGCCCTGATTGCGCATCTGCTTGTAAAAAGTGGTGAAGATATTCTGGTCGCACAGCTTGGCGCTGGCGAAGTCGGTCACTTCCTGCTCGCTGAAATAGGGGCAGAACATGGAAGCGATGGTGGGCATCTGAATGGGTACGCCCTTGGCGGCCAGAATGTCGCGCAGCGCCATGGCAAAGGCGTGGGTGCGCTTTTCAAGCGCGGCGTAGTCGGCTTTTTTGAGATAGCTCAGTGTGGCGATGCCTGCGGCCATGGCCAGGGGGTTGCCCGAAAGCGTACCCGCCTGGTACACGCCGCCCCTGGGAGCAATCATTTCCATGAACTTGCGCTTGCCGCCAAAGGCCCCAACAGGCAGGCCGCCGCCGATGATCTTGCCAAAGGTGGTGAGGTCGGGGTCGATGCCAAAGCGGGCCTGCGCGCCGCCAAAGGCCGCGCGAAAGCCGGTGATGACCTCGTCAAAAATGAGCAGGCTGCCGTGCTGGCAGGTAACGGCGCGCAGACCTTCGAGAAAACCGGGCTTGGGCAGCACCAGACCCATGTTGGCGGCGATGGGCTCCACAATGATGGCGGCAATGCTCGCGCCGTGCTGCTCAAAGATGGCCTTGACCGCATCCAGGTCGTTGTAGGGCGCAAGCAGAGTGTCGGCCACCACGGCAGCGGGAACGCCGGGCGTGCCGGGGATGGAAAACGTGGCAAGGCCGGAACCGGCGGCTGCAAGGAAGGGGTCGGCGTGGCCGTGGTAGCAGCCCACAAACTTGAGCACCTTGTCCCTGCCGGTGGCGGCGCGGGCCAGCCGCAGTGCGCTCATGGTGGCCTCTGTGCCGGAGTTGACCATGCGCACCATTTCAAGGCTCGGCATGGCGGCGACCACTTCTTCCGCCAGGGTCACCTCTGCGGGGCAGGGTGCGCCGTAGCTTGTGCCGCGCGCCGCAGCCTCGCACACGGCCTTTGTCACCGAAGGTTCGTCGTGCCCCAGAATCATGGGGCCCCAGGAGAGTACAAAGTCGACATACTCGCGACCGTCCACATCGGTGATCCGGCAGCCGTGGCCTTCGGCGATGAACAGTGGCTGGCTGTCCACATTGTGGCAGGCGCGTACGGGGCTGTTGACGCCGCCGGGAATAACGGCGCAGGCTTTTTCAAAAAGCTGCCGAGAGATGGTGTCCATCAAAGGCTCCTTATCAGGCAAAATAGGTCATGGAAATTTTTTTCAGTTCCTTGAGACTGCGCAAAACGGCGTGCTCGCGCAGGGGGGTGTCGCGTTTGAGGTCTTCCACCACGCCCAGGCATTCGGCCTCGCTGCGCCCATGGATCATGGTGTAGAGTTCGTAAGGCCAGTCGGGCGCGGAGCTTGGACGGTAGTAGACGTGCGAGATATGGTCGTGTCGCGAGGCCTCTGCGCCGCACAGCTCAACCAGATCGGCGTGGACTTTCCAGGCGACCATGGCGTTGTGGGTCCAGCCGGTCTTCTGGTGTTTTATGCTGGCGCCAAAGCGGCGGATGGCCCCCGACTCCTTGAGCGAGCAGAGCAGCTCAAGCACCTGGGCTTCGGTCATGCCCGCCTTTTGGGCGATATCGGCGTAAGGGGTAAGCGAATCGGGCAGGTTGTCCTGCACGATGCGCAGCACAGCCTGTTCTGCTGGGGTAAACTGACGGCTCATGGGGTCTCCGGTAATGCGGGCTGAAACGCCGCGCGGCTTGCGGACGGCAGGGCGCTGCCGCAAGCGCGGCCCCTGGGCCGGGTTCGAGCCAGGGGCCGTTTCAGCAAAAGCGGATTGCGTCTAGCGCGAAAAAGACCGCGCAAACAGGTTTTGTATGGCTATGCGGCCGTTGTCTTCAAGAAAACGGGTGCCGGTTGCGGCAAAATGCGGGTGCGTAATGAGGGGCTCGTCTGTCTGGGTCCAGTTGGCCTTGTCCCAGAAAAACCAGGCATTCTTGGGCTGGTCAAACACGAGCAGGGGCTTGTTGCAGATTTTGGCAAATTCCGCACCCCAGCCGGTGCCGCCTTTAACTGTGCCATCGGGCTGCACCGCGCCGATAACGATGATCTGCTCGCCGCTGCTGACCTGCCAGCAGATGGACTGCAGCACCTTGCGGAAAAGGGGCGCGCGCGTGTACTCGCGGCTCATGAGCCGCGACACGTAGGTCAGGCTTACGTCCTTGAGGGCCAGTTCTTCAGAAGTGAGCACCCGCACACCGCGCGTGCGTTCGATCTGGTGTCCTTCAAAGCTGTAGTTTACTTCTTCCAGACCCCAGCTCTCGGCCAACGCGCCAAAGAACTGTTCTGTTCCTGCGGCGCCGCCGCTGTAAAGCACACACTGGTTGGGGGTAAGCATGCTGCCCTCCTCAAAGGATTGTTGCGCCGGACAAGGATATTCGGAGCGAAAAAACCGGCAGAAGCGTCATGACTTCATCATGGCAAAATTTGCAGCAGTCGGCAAGGCGGACCCGTCAATAAAAACTGTGAAAATTCTTTGCCGTTGCGCGCTTTTGCACCGGAGCAGCAGCCCGGCAAGCGACTTGCGCGGCGGAGCGACGCCCCTTGCCCGGTTTGCAGAATGCGGCGGGCTGCGGCCTGAAGAGGCGCATCAGAATGTGGAATTTGGGGTGCGCCAGATTGAAGGCGTCCGGCAGGCAGAAAGGGGGCAGGGCAATGCGCGGGTTGACCCCGTCGCATTGCCCTTTTGCTCATGAAAAGTCAGGGACACCATACGGTGTCCCTGCAAGATGTGCGCGCAACAAAAAACGCCCCGGTCACGGGGAGTGTCTTTGTCCGTTACAGCGCCCTAGTAGCGGGGCTGGCGCGGGGCTCTGGGTTTGGCTTCGTTCACGCGCAGCGTGCGACCGCCAAAGCTGAAGTTATCCAGGGCTTCAATGGCGGAATCGGCATCGCCGTCTTCCATTTCCACAAAGCCGAAGCCGCGGGCACGGCCGGTATCCCTGTCGCTGACGAGTTTTACAGACAGAACGCTACCGTACTCGGCAAAAAGGTCCTGAACCTGTTCTTCATTAGCAGACCAGGGAAGGTTCCCGACATAGATGGACTTAGACATGAAACACCCTCTCAAAAAAAACAATCTTCCCGCGCTTACGCCCAGTAAAACGTATTACCGGTACGCGGCCCATGGAAATTATGGAAACACGCTTTGAAGGGCTTGTCAACGAATCGCCAAAAAAAAGTTAGTATTGCGTATTTTTTTTGAGGCTGACGGCGAAAACCCTGCAGTCTTATTAGCATAACCAGCAAAATGATTGAATTTTTTTGAGCAGTTGTGCAAATTTTCTCAAGACTTGGTGTTGAGAAAATACGCATGCACGCATGGAACACTACTGGCATACAATAGGTGCTGCGGCAGGACTTGCAGTATTGCCGTTTGGGTTGTTTGATCAACCAACATTCAAATGGACAGTTATTGCGTAGGAATTTCGTGCAGAGGATGGACTCAGCCATGGGCATGATGCACATGAGCCGCGCAAAACCGCTGTTGCGGCATTGCACGGCTCGGCAAATTTAGACTCCGCCTTCGGAGGGCGGGGGCATCCAGTCGGGGGCGATGTCTTCAAACGAGGTGTAGGGCGACATGTACATAAGTTCGGCAACGCCGACAGGCCCGTTGCGCTGCTTGCCGATGATGATTTCGGCAACACCCTGTGGCGGTCGGTCGGCGGGTTTTTGAAACTTGTACACGTCGTCGCGGTAAACAAACATGATGAGGTCGGCGTCCTGCTCGATGGCGCCCGACTCTCGCAGGTCAGAGAGCATGGGGCGCTTGTCGCTGCGTTCTTCGACCTTGCGGTTGAGCTGCGACAGCGCCACTACCGGCACGTTCATTTCTTTGGCGAGGCCCTTGAGCGAACGCGATATGTCCGAAATTTCCAGTTCGCGCGAGTCGGTGCGGCGGCTGGTGCGCATGAGCTGCAGGTAATCCACAACAACCAGGCCAAGGCCCTTGTCGGCCTTGAGGCGACGGGTGCGGGCGCGCAGCTCGAGCGTGGTGAGGGCAGGAGTGTCGTCAATAAATATGGGCGCGCGGGCCACCACATCGGCGGCGTCGTAAAGCCGCTGCCAGTCTTCGTCGGTCAAAAGCGACGGACGGCGCAGCTTTGAAAGATCTACCTTGCCCCACACGGCAAGCATGCGCTGCATGAGCTGTTCCTTGCTCATTTCGAGCGAAAAAACGGCCACGGGCACGTTTTGGCGCACGGCCGCGTTGAGCGCCATGCACATGGAAAAGGCCGTTTTGCCCATACTGGGGCGGGCCGCCACAATGATGAGGTCAGAGGGCTGCAGGCCCGCGGTCAGCTTGTCCAGGCGGGTATAGCCGGTGGTGACGCCGGTGATGACGTCCTTGGAGTCGGCCAGCTTGGAGAGTTTGTCAAAGACTCTCTCCAGCAGCTCGCGTGTGGGGGTAAAGTCCTTGCCCGACGTGCGCTGCGAAATGGAAAAAACCGCCTGTTCCGACTCGTCCAGCAGTTCGCCAACCTCGCGCGAAGCGTCGTAGCAGTTGACGATAATGCCGGAGCACGCGTTGATCAGGCTGCGCTGCAGGGATTTGTCACGGACAATGGTGGCGTAGTATTCCGCATTGGCGCCGGATACGACCGCCTGGGCCAGTTCGCCCAGATAGACCGCACCGCCTGCTTCTTCAAGGGCGTTTTGGCTTTTGAGCTGCTCGGCGGTGGAAATGAGGTCCAGCGGGGCGGATTTGCGGTAAAGCTCGAGAAAGGCCTTGTAGATGGTGGCGTGCGCGGGCAGATAAAAATCTTCGTCCGTGAGCTGGTCCACAATGGAGTGCATGAGCTGGGGGCGCATAAATACGCCGCCAAGCACGGCCTGTTCCGCTTCTACACTATGGGGGGGCACGCGCCGCAGGATGTCGGCTTCGGCTTTTTCGGCGCTATGGGCGTGCGCAGAGCGGGGTTGGCCGTCTTTGTTGCGGCCCTGCCCAAAAGGCGCGCCCCCGGCCGCGTGGCCGGGGGCGGAATTGCTGTCGTTGCGGGAAGCCACGCTGACCCCTACTGGGCGGCCTCGGCTTCTTCAGCGGGAGCCGCAGAAGCGGGCTCTTCTTCAACGGGGGCCTGATGATCGGAGACCACCTTCACCGGCACAATGGCGATCACGCTGGCGTGCAGACGCACGCGGACGGGGTGTTCGCCAAGGGTACGGATGGGGGCATCCATAAGAATGCGGCGGCGGTCAACTTCCACGCCAAGGGCGGACAGGGCGTCGCCGATGATGGAGGTCGTGACGGAGCCGTAAAGCTTGTCGTTGTCGCCCACGTGCATGGGAATGACGACATTCAGGGCTTCCAGGCGAGCCTGCATGCCCTGGGCTTCAGAGCGCAGGGCGTCCATGCGGGCCTGAAGCTTTTTGCGTTCCTGTTCAAAGGCTTTGAGGTTGGCGGGCGAAGCCACCATGGCCAGACCCTGCGGAAGCAGGAAATTGCGGCCATAACCGGGCTTCACTTCAACCACATCGCCAAGGATGCCGAGATTTTCAACGTCGGCGCGAAGTATCAGTTTCATGTGCGCCTCCTTAAATGGTGCTCTTTTTCTTGACGCCAGAATCGTGCGTCGCGGTGTAGATGAGCAGGGCCATCTGGCGGGCGCGCTTGATTTCGCGGGTCAGCAGGCGCTGGTGGTGTGCGCAGGTGCCGGTGATGCGGCGGGCAATGATCTTGCCGCGCTCGGTGACGAAGTCGCGCAGGATGTCGGCACGCTTGTAATCCAGGGGCAGGTCTTTGTCGGCGCAAAAGCGGCAAAACTTGCGGCGCGGAGCAAATTTTTTCTTAAAAGCCATGTTAGGCAACCTCCCCGGCCACTTCGTCGGCCAGCTTGACGGTCACGAACTTGAAGATGCCGTCGGTTATGCGCACGTTGCGTTCCAGCTCGGCGATAAGCTCAGCCGGAGCCTGGTACACCAGGCGCACATAAAAGCCGCGCATCAGTTTGCGCACCGGGTAGGCGAGATCGCGCATGCCCCAATTGTCCACTTCCACCATGACGCCCTTTTCACGCTCGATGATCGCGGTAAGGACAGAGATGATGCCCTCGCGATTTTCGGCGGAAAGCTCCGGGGAAAGGAGCAGCAGGGTTTCAAATTTCCGCATCGGTTTTCTCCTTTTGGATTGGCAGCCCACGCCGCACAGGGCGCGAGCAAGGAACGAGTCTTATACGTCCGGCAAATGGGCCTGTCAAGCCAAAATTTGGCGCAGGCCGGTTAGCCGTAGACGCGAGGGTTCATCCCCCCGAAAAGACACAGCACTTCGTATGATATGGTTCCCAGCGCGTCGGCCATATCCTGCGGGGTGACCGGGCTCTGGCCGGGGTCTGCCGGGCCGCCCACAAGCCATGCCGTGTCGCCCACGCGCACCTGTGGGATATTGGTCACGTCGGCCATGATCATGCCCATGCATACCCGGCCCACCTGCGGGACGCGGCGGCCATTGATGAGCATGGCAGTGCGGGTGGAGAGCGCGCGGTTGAAGGCCGTGGCGTAGCCTATGGCCACCACCGCTACCACCGAGGGCTTTTGCGCGGTAAACAGACGGCCGTACGACACGCTCTGCCCCTCGGCCACCTGCCGCACTTCAATGACAGGCGCGCTGACGCTCATGGCCCACTCAAGGCCCAGCTTTGCGCCCTTGTCCTCCCAGGTTGTCCCTGTAAATGGGTTGCCGCCGTAGAGCGAGATGCCGGGGCGGCATACTTCGAAGTGCGCTTCGGGCCTGCCGATGGTGCCCGCCGTGTTGCACAGCGAGCGCTCAATCTCGGGAAAAACCTCGCGCAGCGCGTCGGACATGGCGGTAAAGCGGCGCACCTGTTCCTGCGTATAGGCCTCCTGCTCGGGCATGTCGGCGCAGGAAAAATGCGAGATGACCATGGCTGGCTCTATGCCCTGGATGCTGCGCAGACGGTCGATGACCTGCGGCAGTTCTTCTTGCGAAAAACCAAGGCGGCCCATGCCTGTCTCGCACTTGATGGCCACGCGCAGCGTACGTCCTGCATGGCAGTGGGCCGCCGCGCGTTCGAGCTGGTCAAAGTTGCCCACCACCGGGGTCAACCCCTGCATGACGGCTCCCTGCCAGTCCACATCGGTAAGCGCCCCCAGCAGCGGCACAATGGCCTGCCGCAACCCCGCGTCGCGCAGGGCCATGGCTTCGGAAACCGTGCCCACGGCAAAGCGCCGCGCACCGGCATCGGACAGCACGCGGGCCACCGGCACAAGGCCGTGGCCGTAAGCGTCGGACTTGATAACCGGCATAAGCGCATGGGCCTGGCCCATGCGGCCAAAATTGCGGCGGATGGCGCCAAGATCAATGTGGCACAGCGAAGGTGAAAAGGTGCAATCGCTCACAGGGAATTCCCTCATTTGAACTTTGCTGAAGGACGCTCAGCGCGGCTGACCGCGCGCCGCTCATGGCGGCAACGGGGGGCCGCCCGTCCATTGCGCTCCCCCCGGCGCAACGGCCCCGGCCCCTGCGCACAACACCCTACGATGAAAGGTTGCAACCTTAGCAACATTGCCCCAAAGGCACAACAATTTGCCGCAGGCAGGCCTTGCCCGGCCATTTGCGGCCCCCTCTTGCGCAGGGCGGCGCTTGCAGATAGTGTGCGCGGCATGTCGCAAACCGTATTTACCATCGAACATACCGACGGAGCCGCCCGCGCGGGCGTGTTGCGCACGGCTCATGGCGCTATCCCCACGCCGATTTTTATGCCCGTGGGAACCGTGGGCTCGGTCAAGGCGCTTGCGCCGGACGATCTGGCCGCCATTGGCGCGCCCATCATCCTGGGCAATACCTATCACCTTTACCTGCGCCCCGGCGACGATCTGGTGCACCGGCGCGGGGGGCTGCACAAGTTTGCCTCCTGGCCCGGCTCCATCCTTACGGACAGCGGCGGCTTTCAGGTATTCAGCCTGAGCTCGCTGCGCAAAATCCGCGAGGAGGGGGTGGAGTTTCGCTCGCATCTCGACGGTTCAAAACATCTGTTCACGCCAGAAAAGGTGCTGGAAATACAGCGTAATCTTGATTCGGACATCATGATGGTGCTGGACGAATGCGTGCCCTTTGGCGCGGATTACGACTATACGGAAAAATCCCTGGCGCTCACCACGCGCTGGGCACGGCGCGCCATTGAAGCCTACCCGCCAGGCTCGGCGCACAATCTGTTGTTTGGCATCACGCAGGGCGGTTTTTACAAAGACCTGCGCGAGCGCTCGGTCAGCGAACTGTGCGGGATGGATTTTGACGGTTTTGCCATTGGCGGCCTCTCTGTGGGCGAGCCAAAAGACAAGATGTACGACCTGCTGTACCACACGGCCCCGCTGCTGCCCGGCGCAAAGCCGCGCTACCTCATGGGCGTGGGCACGCCGCTGGATATTGTTACGGGCATCCATGCAGGCGTCGACATGTTCGACTGCGTGCTGCCCACCCGCAATGCCCGCAACGGCACGCTGTACACGTCGCTTGGCAAGATCAACATCAAGCGCCGCGAGTTTGCGGAGGACGACGGCCCTCTGGACCCCAACTGCCGCTGCTACGCCTGCCGCAACTTTTCGCGGGCCTATCTGCGGCATCTGTACGCCAGCCAGGAGCTGCTGTCGTTCCGGCTCAACTCGCTGCACAACCTGACCTATTATCTCGATCTGGCGCGCAACGCCCGTCAGGCCATTGTGGAAGGCCGTTTTACGGATTTTCTGGCAAAAATTACGGCCCTGTATCCGGACGAAGCCGCACGCGCGGCTGCTGGCGCATAACTGCCGCCGATTTCGACCTGAAGCGGGGAGGGGACATGGTTTCTCCTCCCCGCTTTTTTATTGGGGTGGGCTATCCGCCCTTGGCAATGCTCATGACCTGCTGCAACAGCTCGGTAAGATAGGGAATGTTCATGCTGATGATGCGGGCGAGAATTTTGTAGACCACAGCCAGCACAAGTGTTGCGCCAATGCTGAACCCAAGCCCTCTGGCAATGCCGGAGAGGAGGTTAAGCCACAAAATCTTGCCGGTTTTTTGCGACAGCTTCACGTATTCGGCCAGGCCCGCGTTGTCCAGGCGCTGGAGCAAAAGCTCCGCCTGCGCCTGTTTTTCTTCGTACTGGGTGTCCATGCACTCCCCCTTGCGTTGAAGGACGGCTGTGAGCCTATACGCAACACGCCCAAAAAACAAAAACCCCGCGATGACGACATCGCGGGGTTTTGCATGCAGGGCAAGGCCCGTTGCTCATACGCTCAGGCCTGCAAATGCTCAGGGGCGTATCCGCGCTGCTCGCGGCGGCGCACCAGCCAGAAAACCAGCAGCGACCCCGCCAGCTTGCTCAGGCTCATGGTCGCAACCGACCACGGCGTGGCAATGCCGATCATGCCCAAAAAGACGATGCTGTCTAGCGGTGCGCCCACAATGCTCGATATGAGGATGCGCTGCGAAAAGGGGCGGCGCGTAAAGGTGTATACCGCCCAGTCGCCCAGCTCGCCCACGGCAAAGGCGGCGGCGCTGGCAAGCGCCAGCTGCGGGCTGGCCATAAACCAGCTGACCACGCAGCCCGCCAGCATGCCCCAGAGCACATGATGCCCCACGCGGCGCTGCGCAAAGTCGCGCACCACAAAAATGAAGCCCACGATGAGCGAAAGGGGCGCCCACATTTCGCCATTGGGCAGGGGTATGAGGGGGGTAACCGTAAAGGCAAAGTTAACGCCAACAATAAGTGCGATGTAGGTAAATAGACTGAGCATGGGCGCGAGACTAAGCATTGGCGCGGCTATAGTCAAGTTGGCGTATCCGGGGGCAGCCGTATTTTTGCCGCAAAAATACATAATATGATGCGCCGGTTGCGCGCGGCGGGCAGCCGCGCATGCGGCGCGCGTGCGTTGTATGGCGGGGCTGCGTCTTGACCCCGGAGCGTGGATGTGGGACAGAAGGCCAGTTATAGTATGTTTATAGAGTAAGGTTTACTCTGATTGTGCCGGGCAAGTGCGCGAACCCCCATGCCCTCCCGAACGCGGAAGCGCAATTTTCTTTATGATGTTAGCCAGTTTAGGGCGGCTTTTGGCGTGTTTGCGCGCACGCGCCCAGCAAATTACCAAGTAGTATTCCGTCGCTGAGCGACGGTAGAGGCTGGATGCTTCCAGCCGGGAGAAAGAATGTCGGACCAGAACTTTCGTTGCGGTTGGGTGGCGCTCATGGGGCCGCCCAATGCGGGCAAATCCACCCTGCTCAACGCCCTGCTCGGCCAAAAGGTCACCATTGTCACGCCCAAGCCGCAGACAACGCGCAACCAGATTGTGGGCATCCTTACGGACGAAAAAGCCCAGGTTATCTTTATGGATACGCCTGGTCTCGCCCAGGTGCGCGGCAGGTTGAGCAAAACCATGCTCCAGGCCGTGTGGCAAAGCCTTGCCCAGGCCGAAGTCATCATGCCCGTGCTCGATGCGCACCTGTACATCCGTCATCCGGAATTTCTGGAGCGCGACCTCGCACCCCTGGCCAAGGCATTGTCCAGCGATGAGCGGCCCATGATCGTGGTGGTCAACAAGGTGGATCTGTTTTCTGACAAAAGTCGCATGCTGCCGCTGCTGACCCGCCTGAGCGAAATGTGGCCCCATGCGGAAATTTTCCCCACCTCGGCGCTGAACAAGGACGGCCTGCCGGAGCTCGCGCGGCTTATCCGCTCCAAGCTGCCCGTTGCGCTCGCGCAGTTCCCCGAAGACCAGATATCAACCGCGCCCATGCGGTTTATGACTGCGGAAATCGTGCGCGAAAAGCTGTTTTTGCACCTGCGTCAGGAAGTGCCGTACTCCGTGGCTGTTGATGTGGAAAGCTGGGAGGAGGACGAAGAACGCGGCCAGACGGTCATCCATGCCGTCATCTACGTGGGGCGGCCCATGCACAAGGCCATGGTTATTGGCCGCGCGGGCGCGTCCATCAAGCAGATAGGCATTGAGGCCCGCAAGGAAATCCAGGACCTGGTGGGAGGCAAGGTACACCTTGAGCTGTGGGTCAAGGTGCGCGAACACTGGACTGAAGACGCGGCCTTTTTGCGCGAGATGGGCCTGATGGCGGAGTAGTCATGGGCGATACACTGCTGCAAGAGCGTTACGCGCGCGTGCTCGACCGTCTGGATGCGGCCTGCGCCGCCGCCGGGCGGTCACGCCAGAGCGTGAAGCTCATTGCCGTGTCAAAGCTGCATCCGGCGGAATCCCTGGCCGTGGTGGCCGCTGCCGGGCAGATCGATTTTGGCGAAAATTATGTTCAGGAAGCGCTGCAAAAACGGCAGGATCTTGCTGTCAACCCGGTCACCGCGCGCCAGTGCGCAGGCATCCGCTGGCATATGATCGGGCATGTGCAAAGTCGCAAGGCCCCGCTGGTGGCGGGGGCTTTCAGTCTTGTGCATACTCTTGATTCGCGCAAACTTGCCGACGTCATGGAGCGGCGACTGGTCGAGGCCGGTTTGCGTCAGCCTGTGCTCTTTGAGGTAAATGTTGGGGGCGAATCGCAAAAATCTGGTGTGATGCCTGCAGATTTGCCGCAATTGGCCGATTATGTACTTGAGCATTGTCCGCATCTCGACGTGCAGGGTCTTATGTGCCTGCCCCCGGTATTTGACGCGGGCGATGCAGCGCGGCCCCATTTTGCCCTGTTGCGGGAGCTGCGCGACGCGTTGCGCACCCGCCTGGGGTTGCCGTTGTCCGAGCTTTCCATGGGCATGAGCGGCGATTTTGAAGGTGCTGTGGCCGAAGGGGCCACCATGGTGCGCATAGGCACGGATATTTTTGGGCCGCGTCCTGCCAAGATGTAATGATTTGGCACAAAGCCTGCTATAAAGGCTTGAGCGGTTCGCGTTTTTGACCCCACAATATCGGTGGAGTGCATATGGCGGCCAAAGAAAAAGAAGCAAAGGCCCTGCCTGAAGGGCAGGCGGAAAATCCCAAAAAGCCATCCAGGATCAAACGCATCGTCATTATTTTGGCGATCCTGCTCATTACCCTGACGGGTGCTGGCAGCGGCGCTTACTGGTGGTTTTTTATCCGCACGCCCTCTGTGGCAAGCTCTGCGGCGCAGGACAGCGCTGCGGGCGATGCCGCAGGCAAGGGGGCGGCGGGGCAGCCCGGCGCAGCGGGCGCTGCCAATGCTGGCGGCGGCTCGGGCCACGGCGGCGCGGCTGGCGCTGGCAATGCTGGCGGCGCGGGCGATGCGCGCATTGAACGGCAAAGCGATTTGCCGCGCAGCGGCGGGCAGGTGCTGCCCTTGCCTGCCATTACTGTAAATATTTCCGACCCCTCCGGGCGGCGCTACCTCAAGCTGGGCATGGAGGTCGAGGTCAATTCCGATGTTTCCGCCGCATTGCAGGCCAACAGCGCCAAAATACGCGACGCCATCATCATGCTGCTGGCGGGCAAGACATACGGCGACATTTCGTCGCCTGACGGCAAGGTGCTGCTGAAGGCGGAGGTGGCCTCCCGGCTCAACCAGATTTTGGGAGCGCAAAGGATCATACGCGTATATTTTACCGACTTTGTTGTTGAGTGACCGGCGCAAACCGGTGCGGGGCCTCAATGCCCAGCCCAGCCTGCCGCCGTTTCAATAGGCAGTTTTGACGGCTGCGCCCCCTTGGGGCACGGCCTTTCCGCAAAGCAGGCGGGATGTTCCCGCCGCGCGTTGCGGAAGAGAGAACGAGGTGCCATATGTCGCAGGAAGACCAGGAAGCTTTGGCAGCCCAGTGGGCCGCACAGCTGGAAGATGAGGCCAATGCCGCCGATCCCGCCGCATCAGCAGCCACAGCCGCAACCGCAGCTGCCGCCGGTGCCGCAGATGCAGCAGCAGGTGCTGCCGCGCCCGCTGGCGGCGCTGTGGACGAGGCTGCTCTGGCCGCGCAGTGGGCCGAGTCACTGGCGCAGGATGAAGAGGACAAGGGCCCTGCTTCGTTTGGCGGTGCCGGCGCTGCCGCCGGGCTTGGCGGTCATGCGGTGGACGCGCATTTTCAGGATATGACTGAAATGGCCCGTCAGCCCAAGGACAACAAGCTCAAGCGCGAGCTGGATTTTATTCTGGATATTCCGCTGGACGTCTCTGCGGAGCTTGGCCGCACGCGGCTGCTCATCAACGAGCTGCTGCAGCTGGGTCAGGGCTCTGTGGTAGAGCTTAACAAGCTGGCTGGCGAACCCCTCGAGGTGTACGTCAACGGCAAGCTGGTGGCGCGTGGCGAGGCCGTGGTCATCAACGAAAAGTTTGGCGTGCGCCTGACGGATATCATCAGCCCCATTGAAAGGGTGAAGCAGCTTGGCTAGCCTGCCCGTACTGCTGGCCGCTGCCGAGGGCGGGCTTTCGGGCAGCGCCGTGCGCGGCGCTGTGGGCTCTGCGGCGCAGGACGCCGCCACAGCCATGGCCGAGCCAGCCTCTACGCTTGGGCAGTCGTCGCTGTCGTGGGGCAGCTATATTCAGGCCGTGGGCATACTGTTTTTGCTGGTGGCCTTGCTGTGGCTGGCGGTGTGGCTGGCGCGGCGTTTCGGCAAGTTCAATTTTTTGCCGCGTCCGGGGTCGCTGCCCCGCGACGCTCTGGTCATGGAGGCCCAGTTGCCGCTTGGGCCGCGAAAAGGCTTGATGGTGGTACGCTTCTTGAATAGAAGGTTGTTGCTGGGTGTTACAGACCAGCAGATTACCCTACTGACCGAGGAGCAGGCACAGCATGAGCCAGAGAACGCCGATTTCAAGCAGATCATGGACGAAGCCAGTCGCGGCGCTGGCGGCAGCTAGCCTTATTTCACTTTTTGCGCCGGTCGTGGCCCATGCGGCTCAGGATCTGGCCATGCCCACCATGCAGCTCACCCTGGCCGGGGGCGCGCAATCGCCCGAAAAGGTCTCGGTGCTGCTGGAAATCCTCTTTCTGCTCACCGTACTTTCGGTGGCTCCGGCCATCATGCTCACGGTCACCAGCTTTACCCGCATCATCATCGTATTCAGCTTTCTGCGGCAGGCCATGGGCGTGCAGCAGCTGCCGCCCACGCAGATTCTTGCCAGCCTTGCCATTTTTATGACGGTGGTCATCATGTACCCCGTGGGCAAGCAGATCAACGACACCGCCCTGCAACCCTATCTTGCTGAGCAGATCGACTACAAGGTGGCGCTTGACCGGGCGCAGGCCCCATTGCGCACCTTCATGTTCAAGCACACTCGTGAGAAAGACCTTTCGGTCTTTTATTCCATCAGCAAGATTGAGGCCCCCCGCACCAAGGAAGAAGTGCCCACCATGCTGCTGGCCGCCGCCTACGTCATCAGCGAGCTCAAAACCGCCTTTACCATCGGCTTTCTCATCTACATTCCATTTCTGGTGCTGGACATGGTTATTTCAAGTGTGCTGCTGGCCATGGGCATGATGATGCTGCCGCCCATGATGGTGTCCATGCCCTTCAAGCTGCTGCTTTTTGTCATGGTGGACGGCTGGAACCTGCTGGTGGGCTCGCTGGTGAACAGCTTTTTGCTCTGACCGCAGTTGCGCGTTCAGCATTGGCCCGCTTTTTGCCTACAGACAAGCAAGATACTTACACCGTCATTTTTCAGGAGTAGCCCATGTCCCCAGATTTCGTCATCGGTTTTGGACGTCAGGCCATTGAACTTTGTTTGATGATGGCGTTGCCCATGCTGGGCGTGGGGCTGGCCGTAGGCGTGGTGGTAAGCGTCATTCAGGCTGCAACGCAGATTCAGGAGATGACTCTTACCTTTATACCCAAGGTCGTATGCATGTTTCTGGCCCTGCTGCTGGCTCTGCCCTGGCTTATGGAACGTATGATCACCTTCACGCGCGACGTTTTCATCAATATCCCCATGTACATTAGGTAGATGGCCTAAAGAGGCGGGGTCATTGCCCCCGTCATGCTAAATATCCCTGCGGATGCGGGCGTTGCGGTTTTGCCGCCAGGCGCTGTTTGCACCCAGAAGATGCCGACCCGCCCAGCCATGTTGCGCAATTGCGCACTGGCAGGGGCGGGTTTTTTTTGTCGTGGGTGAGCGGGCCGCCTTGCGTCAGTGTTGGCGACTGGTATTGCAGTTTTTTGCGTTTACGGTTCTTGAATTGATTGGTGTTGGCACTGTATGGAAACTGCAAATGTGAAAATAGTAGTGAGCCCAGACTGTATAAACTATTTCTAACAAAAATCTAGAAAAAATTTAGGCTGTTTTTGTCTGCAATAAAAAAGGAAGCGTGGGTACGCTTCCTTTTTTATTGCGTCAAGGGCTTGTCTCGTAACTGCAAAAAGAGCCAATTATGTTGGCGTGTTTTTTGCTTCAGGGAATTATGAGCAGTTTTTGCCCTATGATGCAGAATTTTTTGCCCGATGCGCTGCGGCAAGCCCCAGCAGCACAGCGCCTGCCTGGGCCACGTTGAGCGAGTCAAAAGAGCGCGCCAGCGGGATGCGCAGCATGTGGGCGCAGCGCTTGGCAACGCCGGGCCGCAGGCCTTTGTCCTCATTGCCCAGTACCAGCACGGCAGGCAACTGCATGGGTTCTGTAAAGGCATCGAGGCTTGATGGGCCGTCGCCTCCCGCGCCGTAGATGACCAGCCCGGCTTCTTCGGCGCTGTCGAGGGCATGACCCAGATTGGTCACCCTGGCCACGGGCAGTTTTTCCAGAGCGCCAGCGGCGGCTCTGCGGGCGGCTGGGCCGAGATAGGCGCTGTTGTGCTGGGGCAGGATGATGCCTGCGCCACCCAACGCGTAAAGGGTACGGCAGATTGTGCCCACGTTGCCGGGGTCCTGCACCTGATCAAGGGCCACGATGACGGGCAGGGGGGCGTCGGCAGCTGCGGCAAAGAGGTCTGCAAGCTCGCAAAAGCCGGTGGCGGCAAGGCGGGCCACAACACCCTGATGGGCGACGCCGTCACGACCCTGACGCCCCTGGCCGGGTTGGCCGCCCGGGCGGCACAGGCGGTCGAGGGCGACCTGGTCCACCAGTGAAAAGCGCACATTGTGCTGGCGGCAGAGGTTCAGCACCTCCTGGGCGTCGGCCCCGCGCAGGCCTTTTTTGCAAAAGACGCAGTCTATGCGCTGGGGCTCGCTGGCAAGCAGCTCCAGCACGGGCTTGAGCCCCGGCAGCAGCGGGGCTTGTTCGGTTTCGTTGTGCATATGGCCTCCCGGCTGTGTGCGTTGGCCGTTGCGCGGCCATTATTGAATGGAGCAGGGGGCGCGGGCAAATGTCCGCACCAAAAGGTATTTATGTGATATTTTGCGCGGTTGCGCATATGTGGGTCGCTGGCAAGCCTGCGCGCATGGCCGCGCACGGATAAAGCCGTTGATGGCCCATGGCGGCTGTGTACGCATCTTCCCGGCAGATGGCAAGCCGGGGCGGCAAAAGGGGAGGGAACATATGGTTGCATCAGGCTGGAACAGATCGGCAATGGCAAGATTGTGCATTCTCGCTGTTGTCTGTTGTCTGCTGCTTGCCGGGGGTTGCGCCTCGCGGCAGGGGGGGGATGGTGGACAGGGCCTCTCCATGTCTGTGCCCGAGGAGGACACCTCGCCGCCGCTGACAGCCAATGAAACCGCCGCGCTCAATACCACCGGCCAGGTGGACAAAAATATCCCCGACAGCGCCATGCCCGACGTAACACGCCAGTATAAATACTTTTTGCGCAAGGGGCGCCCTACCATGAGCGCTTCGTCCAAACGGGCCGAGCAGTTTTTGGCCTATGCCAAACGGGTGTTCCGCTCGCGCGGCATGCCTGAGGATCTGGCCTATCTTGCCATTGTGGAAAGCGGCTACCGATGCGAGGTGCGGTCGCCCGCCGGGGCAGCGGGGGCCTGGCAGTTCATGCCCTATACCGGGCAGAAATACGGCCTCAACCAGGACTGGTGGACGGACGAGCGCCTTGATCCGTTTAAATCAACTGAAGCTGCGGCCGATTATCTGCAAAAACTCTACGGCGACTTTGGCGACTGGCCCACGGCCATTGCGGCCTATAACGCTGGCGAGGGCAAGCTGGGGCGGGCCAAACAGGGCACAGGCGGGCGCGATTTTTTTGAAATCAAGTCGCGCAACCACATGCTGGACGACAAGGCCCAGCTGCGTGACGAGACAAAGCAGTACGTGCCGCGTTACCTGGCCGTTACCAAGATCATGCGCAACCTGCCCCAATTGGGGTTTGACCCCATCCATCCAGACAGCGCGCCCGGCGTGGTGCGGCTGACGGCAAAGCCAGGGACGGATCTGGCCGGCATGGCCCGCGCCTGCCATATGGACTGGGAGACCTTTGCCGCCTTCAACCGGCAGCACAAACGCCCCATCACCGATACCGGACGGCCCACCTATCTATATGTACCCGCAAGCCGCGAGCGCGAGGCCCGGGCCTATCTTGCCTCGCCCCAGTGCGCGACCTATGCCGGGTGGGGCCCTTGTTCCGTGGCGTCGAACGCGGACTCGTGGGAAAAAATCAGTCGCCGCTGCGGCGTGCCTGTGGGGACGCTGCGAGCGGTCAATCCGGGCAATCCAACTTTGAAGGCGGGCGAAACCGTGCTGGTCCCCCGTTCGCTAAACATGTCGGCCCAGGCAGTGGCGGCGTTGGATGCAAAACCCGCCAAAGGGGCTGACAAGTCCGGCAAGGCAGGCAAAACGGGCAAAGTCTCGGCAGAGCGAGAACCCCAGGCGGCCGAACCGCATGTGCCCGGAGCGCGGGTTGTGGCCGCAAACGACGGGCCGCGGCATACCCTGCGCGCCGACGAGACTCTCTCGTCCGTTGCGAAAAAATACGGGGTCAGCGTTCAGGATCTGCAGCAGCAAAACCGCATAGCCGACCAGCACAAGGTACATGCAGGCATGGTGCTGCGCATCCCTGCCAAGGCAGGCGGCGCAACTGCATCGGCAGCTGGGCGAGCGGCGTCGACAGCGTCGGCCGCCATGCCCGCTGGACCGGATGGTCGTCTTGGCGGCAAAACGGACAAGGACAAAACAGCCAAAGCCCCCAAAGCGGGCAAAACTTACACGGTGCAAGCCAACGACACCCTGTGGAAGATCGCCCGTACATATAATGTGAGCGTGGATGACCTCAAACGCTGGAATGGCGTGGATGAAAAAAACCTGCGCACCGGGGCCAGGCTGGTTGTGGAGCAGTAGGCAAAAGCCGCGCCCATGGCGGATATGCCGCCGCGAGGCGGACAATGTTTGATGTTTTTTGTGATTGTCGCTTGACATGCCGGGCTCTTTGGGGCAATTTCCCCCTTCGCGACGAGAGAAAACTGATCAGGCAAACGCAAGCGAAACAAACTTTCGCGGAAACGAAAAAATCGGTTGACTCCAGAAGCAGAGAGGAGCATAACTGCTCCTCGCGATTGAAGAAAAACGACTGGCTCCACGGTGAACAAAGTTTCACGGAACGGAAAAAAGTTGTTGACTTCGAAAGCCAAGGGGAGCATAACCGCTCCTCGCGATTGAAGAAAAACGACTGGCTCCCACGGCGAAACAAAAAGTTTCGCAAGACGGAAAAAAGTTGTTGACTTCGA